>Ga0272444_10000623_pt1 | contig 36989 bp, 33 predicted proteins | sample SSMForm13_FD_201033 | JGI IMG/M metagenome (GOLD analysis project Ga0272444, IMG submission 201033) | Marine sediment archaeal communities from Little Sippewissett salt marsh, Falmouth, MA, United States - SSM-Form-13 | ecosystem: Environmental > Aquatic > Marine > Wetlands > Sediment ...
GTAGCCGATGGTCCGCGTCGTATCCAGATCCTGGGTGTCGTACACGGTCACGCCACCCTCGTTGCCCACCACGAACAGGGAGGTCCCTGACGAATTCGGGCCGTAATTCCTGCCGTAGTCCCTGACCACCACGGGCGTGGGCATGCGGTTGTCGGACCAACGCTGCCATGGTCCTGTTGGAACTACCGTGGCCGCGTAGATCACGCCCTGGTCCAGGTGGTCCTTGTGGAGCTGGTACACCGTGCTGCCGCCTACGCCGATAGTCGCATCGCTGCCCACGTAGAACACGGAATCCCCGGAGATCACCGGTGAGGCCACAAAACCGTCAAGACGGGCCACCGTGCCGGTGCCGGCACCATTCACCAAGATGTTGGTGTTGCTTGTTGCGAAGTTGTAACCCGCTCCGGCAATGGGCCATACGGTCATACCGCTGCCCGCATCCCAGGCAGTGGCTGCAGGCGTAGTTCTTGCGCTGCCTGCTGGGGCTCCCCAGTTCGTCAGGGACCATACCGAGGCGCCGGAAGCGGCTAATTGTGCAGTCGAGGTTCCGTAAATCGTGACCCCGGTGGCATCCAGCTTGGTCCCGCCCCTGGGCTTCCACACCGTGAGTTGGGTGGGGTAATACTGTACTCCTGGGGTAGTCATGTCAAATGGAAAACCTACAGGGGCTTCGGGAATACCCACTGTCCAGTTGTCCATCCCGAGGGGGGAGCTCATGGTGGCGCCGTCGATCATCATCACGGTGACACCGGTCTGTGCATTGTTCGCCCGTCCGAAATTGCTGACCTGGTTGAGAAAGTTCGCCTGCACGGACACGACAAACGCGTTGGTGGCCCCTGCGATCACCGCCGGGGAGCCATTGGGCGTGGCCCCGGAAAAATCCACCCAATACGCATCCACGGGCCATACCAGGTTCATGTCGCCGGCCCCATCCGTGATCTTCCGCGCGATCGCAAAGGGGGTGGCGCCGCCCAACGAGCCGCCACCCTGCATCATGGGATTCCCCACAATACCGTAGGCCGTGGCCCCGGAGCCGATGTTCCGCCGGTTGTCCCTGTCGGTCGAGGAGAAGACCGGACCGTAGAACAGCCGGGTTGAACCCGAAAGCGTGGTGTCCACGTACACGTCTCCGGACGGCTGTGCAAAGCATGTACCGCCCGCGCTGAAGATCATAGCTGCCACGAGCAGCATGACTCCCATAAAAGCCTTGTGTTTCATGTGTTTCCTCCAATAGAAACGGGTTGATCAAGGCGAGGCCCAAATGCCGGCCTCGAGCGGAAAAGTCCTTGGATTTCACCTCCTTTCTCATATGAGAAATCTTCGGAGGCAGAATGGCCATACCTCTACCCCGAAAGTTATCCCGCATGCTACTTACAGAAAGGCTTGCGTGTCAAGAAAAAAACACCTGAGGAGTTCAAGTTTTTCGAGCATAATCAAACGATTTCGTCCATTCCCTCGGTCCGGCCCTTGCCCCGCTTCCTGGATTGTCTCAGAACGGCCTGCGGATGGTCCTTGAAACCGGGCGGAAAAAAAGTCATAAGAACCATGGGCGGGGATGCTTGAAGCTCAGCGAATTTTGTTGATAGAGTTGCAAACAGCCGGGACCCAGAGATTTTCCTTTCGCGATTCCAATGTCTTATTGCGTAGCAAACAGCGGTTGGCGGATTTTTGCGGGACCGTCCATTTTTGCCATAAAACAGTTTCCAATGAAAGGGGCGCGATGAAAAGCCCATACAGAAGACCGTGGGACGGGAGCCTCAGCACCGGCGGAACAGCGAGAAAGGCACTCGGGATCTGCCTCATCCTCGAGGCGGTGATCCTTCTCCTGGATGTGGGCCAGCACCTGGCCGAGGTGTGGTATATCGAGCACATCAAGGACATCACCAATGTGCTCCTCGAAAACAGCGTGGGCACGTGGTTCTCCGTGGTGCTGAACGCCCTGGTGGGGATTGCGGCCCTTGCCGTGGCCCTCGTATGCCGCCACAGCGGCAAGGCCCGCTCAAAGACCCTGGCCTGGGGCGTAATCGGGGTGTTTTTTCTTTACGTGTCCCTGGATGATCACCTGGTCCTCCACGAACGGCTTGCCGGGGGCGTGGGCCGGATGATGCTCACCTATCAGCCGTCCGAGTCCTACCCCTTTCTCACCTACGAGTGGATCTACCTGCTGGCTCCCCTGTTCGTCCTGTTCGGACTGTTCATGCTGGTGTTTCTCTTCCGCGAGCTTGCCGGGGGGCGGTATCGGGTCCTGCTGGTCCTCGCCCTGGGGCTCTGGGCCGTGGCCGTGGGAATGGACGCCTGGGAAGGCGTGGGCCTTCCGTACGAGGGCGTGCAGCAGACCCTGGGGTGGGGGGAGATCAAGTTTCGTCATGCAGTCATGCTGGTGGAGGAGATGCTGGAGCTCCTGGGCTCCACCCTGTTTCTGTACCTGTTCCTTCGCCGCCTCGGGGACCTCCTCGAAGAGCAGCCGGCTGTCCTGCGGTTCGTGTCCTGAAGACAAGGCCCCGGACAGGGACCCTTACGCCGTAAGAACCTTTTTCTGTTTCGCATACAAGGTCCCGATGCCGCGGTTTGCCGAGGGCTTCAAACGCGTTGACATTTGACCGGTCTGTGATAAAGAAAATCCAGCGTGCCCCCGTAGCTCAGGTGGATAGAGCACCAGATTCCTAATCTGGGTGCCGCAAGTTCGAGTCTTGCCGGGGGCACCATTTTTTGGAAAGTGGTCAAAAGTTAAAAGATAAAATCTGAATAAAGAGAGTCACGGTGTATGATCTGTGGCGTAAGGAGAGGGAGACTGGAAAAGGCGCCTTGAGGGAACGGCCCAGATCTTCGGTTCTCCGATTTGTTTGATCTCGTTTCCCCGATAAGCCACGATTCCGCCGAACCATTCCTTTCCCAGGCTCGAGGCAATCTCTTTCATGGGGCGAATGTCTTTCTGCGCGATGCTTTCTCGGGATTTGATCTCCACGCCAAGAACCCCGAAATCGCCTTCGATCAGGAGATCCATCTCCATACCGGACCGTGTCCTGTAAAAGTATACCTGGACGTCCAGCTGGCGGGTGCGGATCCATTTCAATATCTCGCTGACAACCATGGTTTCATACAGCTCACCCGTTGGAAGGCCTTTGAAACCGGTTAATTGCCGCACAATCCCAATGTCCGCCCAATAGAGCTTGGGGGTTTTGACAAGAGAGCTTGTCAGGTTTCGATGGTAGGGTTGCAGCAGGAACGTTTGATAGGAAAGCCTGAGGTACTCCAGGTAGCGCCTCGAGGTATCTACACTGATACCGGCGTCTAGTGCCAGCTCGGAGTAGTTGAGCAGCCTTGCGCTGCGAAAAGCGGACAATCGCTGAAACGCGCGAAAGGGAGAGAGGTCGTCCAGACGAGCCAGGTCGGACACGTCCCTCTCCAGGTAGGTGTATCCGTAATCCTTCAGCCATTTCCATCGATCAGATGGGGAAAGCGGCAAAAGGGCGGGCATGCTCCCCCATTGAAGTATATGGTCCTCGACCTTTTGGTAGGGGTAATCCTGATCCGCCAGGAGGACACGTGGGGTGGCATAATGGAGGGCCTTTAATCGCTCCCCTGTGAGAAGCCGGTGAATCAGGGGCTCCTCAGGCGCTTCTGTATTGCAGGGGAGGCCTACTTCGCATTGCATCAAGGGCCAGAGTTCATAGAAAAAGGCTCGGCCCGCCAGAGTCTCCCGGATTTTTTTCAGGAGCAGGATTTGGCTCGACCCAGTGAGAACCGTAAACGAGATTTCCCCTGCGTCGAAGGCGTGTTTCACCTTGTCGAAGACCACAGGTTCCTTCTGGGCCTCGTCCAGCACTGCATGACCTACAGTGTCGGACCAGCCGGCGGTGGGTAGGTTTCTGAGGGCATCCCGGTTCTCCGGGGCGTCCAGGTTGATGTAGCGAAGGTCTGAGTACGTTTTTTTTGAAAGAGTCGTTTTTCCAGTCTGCCTGGCGCCAGTCAAAACCACCAATCGATTTTGTGTCGGATTGGGCAGGCTTTGGTACAAGAATCTAAAACGCTGTAAATTATCGGTCATGGTCGTAAAATATTCAGTTAAATTTCGCTTGTCAAGGGATGGTTTGCCAATCAGAAAGCTTCTCCTTTTTAATTGACATTATACTGATAGCTTTATAAACTAATTGTTTACGATTTCAATGAGGAGTGACAGCTCATGTACGCAGTGATTCAAACAGGCGGCAAGCAGCACAAGGTTTCTGCCGGGGACGAGGTGAGGGTGGAGAAGCTCCCCGGGGACGTTGGAGAGAGCGTGGTCTTCGACCGGGTTCTCATGGCCTCGGACGGCGAAGACGTTCGGGTCGGGAGTCCCTACCTGGACGATGCCCGGGTCGTGGGCAGAATCGCCCGGCAGGACAAGGACCGGAAAGTGATCGTGTTCAAGTACAAGAAAAGAAAAGGGTACCGGAAGACCCGAGGGCATCGTCAGCCGTATACGCTGGTACACATCGAGAATGTGGAGATGAACTCCTGAGCACACGAGTTCGTAAGTGCGATGTACGGCTTATGACGGAATAGACAAATCCCAGAGAGCCCTTCCCTTGATTTTCCCTGTGATTTCTGTGCTCTCTGTGGTGTAAAAATCCTGTCATCGTATTGATGAAAAACTGCATTAAGCTCAAGGTGAAATGATAAAGGCCGAAGATCTAAGCAGGTTTTGAAAAGCGCCGGGCTCTTTCTCTGTACCAAGGAGGACAACCCTCTCCAATGAAGCTGAAAGTGATTATTCATGAGGCGGAGGAGGGTGGATACTGGGCAGAAGTACCGGCGATCCCCGGCTGTGCTACCCAAGGAGACACGTTTGACGAGCTTTTGAGCAATCTCTATGAGGCCGTTGAGGGGTGCCTGTCCGTTGAGATGGTGGACATACCTGTCAATCAGAAGGACAAGGTCTTGGAGATTGCAGTTTGAAAAGTGTGAGTGGTAAGAGATTTTGCCACCTTCTGGAGGAGCACGGGTGGGAGTTGAAGCGAATACACTGAAGTCACTATATTTACGCAAAAACTGGGAATCCAGCGCGTATTTCCGTACCCTTTTATGGGAATAGTACGCTTCGTTTGGGTCTTCTCAAGCATTTGATGCGTATTGCGGATATCCAAGAGGGTGAGTTGTAGGAAATCGCGGTTTTAAAAGGACGAGAACGTCATGGCACACAAGAAAGCAGGCGGCAGCTCGAGAAACGGCAGGGACAGCGCAGGTCAGCGGTACGGCATCAAGCGGTACGCGGGCCAGCAGGTCCGGGCAGGAAACATTCTGGTTCGTCAGAAGGGAACCCGGATTCATCCGGGGGACAATGTCGGCCTGGGCAAGGACTACACCATTTTTGCGAAGATCGATGGCGTGGTGGCCTTCGAGCGGTTGGGAAAGGACAAGAAAAAGGTCAGCGTCCGCGCTGCATGATGCCTTCCACGGTTTCCCTTGCAGATCCCGCGGCGTTTGCGGGTCGAGCCTGAAAAAAGACCCGACCGTCCCTTTCCCTCGCGACATCCTTAAGGAATCGAGCCCTTTTTCCCCTACATCCCATGTCACGTTTTCTTGACGAAGCGGTTATCGCGGTCCAGTCCGGCGACGGAGGCCGGGGTTGCGTCAGCTTCCGGAGGGAGCGGTTCATTCCCAAAGGCGGTCCGGACGGGGGGGACGGCGGAAGCGGGGGAAGCGTTTTCATCGAGGCCACCACCAGGAGCCGTACGCTGGCGGACTTCGACTCCCGGCGGCACTTCAAGGCCCAGGACGGCCGACCGGGCAGCGGCAGGAACCGGACCGGAAAGAACGGACGGGACGTGCGGATCGAGGTCCCGGTGGGCACGGTGATCCTGGACGAGGACACCGGCGAGGAGGTAGCCGACCTCGTTCGGGACCGGCAGCGGGTACGAATCGCGGCCGGGGGACGGGGAGGAAAGGGAAATCAGCACTTCGCCACCTCGACCAATCGGGCCCCGCGATACGCCCAGCCCGGCCTTCCGGGCGAGAGCCGAAAGCTGCGTCTCTCGCTCAAACATCTTGCCGACATCGGGCTCATCGGGCTTCCGAATGCCGGGAAGTCCACGCTCCTCTCCCGCCTGACCGCAGCCCGGCCGGATATTGCGGATTACCCGTTCACCACACTGAGCCCCAACCTCGGCGTCCTTTCCTTTGAGGACGACGAGTCCCTGACCGTGGCGGATATCCCCGGGCTGATCCAGGGCGCAAGCCAGGGTCGAGGACTCGGTCATCGTTTTCTCAAGCACATCGAGCGGACCCGGCTCCTGCTTCATCTCCTCGACGGCGCGCAGCCGGTCGAAGAAGGGGAACCTCTGGGGGATTTTCTCGAGGTACAGACGGAGCTCGCCCAATACAGCCCCGCGCTTCTCGAACGGGAGCGCGTGGTCCTGATCAACAAGATCGACGCCCACGAGCCCGGGCGGCACAGGGACATTGGAGTCCTGCGTGAGCGGCTTCAGGAAAGGGGGTTCGAAACCCTGGTCCTGTCGGCATTGACCGGCGAGGGGCTCGATGCCCTTCGGGCGGTTCTCAAAAGAAAGCTCCTGGATGAAAGGAAAGAACGGTGAACGGCACGAAGCGATCGGAGATCCTGGCGTCGGTGCGAAGGGTGGTGGTGAAGGTCGGCAGCGGCGTCCTTACGGAGAAGGACGGCTTGAACGTTCCCGTGATGAACGCTCTTTCCGACGACATCTGCGGCCTTCGGAAGGCGGGAAAGGAGGTCATCCTGGTCTCCTCCGGGGCCATCGCTTCCGGGCTTCGAAAGGTCGGTATGAGCCGGCGCCCCCAGTCGGTATCCCAGCAGCAGGCCATGGCCGCTGTGGGCCAGAGCAGCCTGATGCACGTGTGGGAGGACGCGTTTGCCCACCACGGCCAGAAACTGGCCCAGATCCTCCTGACGCGGGACGACCTGACGCACCGCAGGCGGTACCTCAACGCCAGAAACACCATGTTCGTGCTGCTGGGCTGGGGCATCCTTCCCGTCATCAACGAGAACGATACCGTGGTGGTGGACGAGATCAAGTTCGGAGACAACGACAACCTCGGGGCCATGGTCACGAACCTCACAGAGGCGCACCTCCTGGTCAACCTGACCGATATCAACGGGCTGTATGACAAGGATCCGAGAACCCACGAGGACGCTCGGTTGATTCAGGTAGTGGATCGGATCACCAGGAAGATGCTGGATCACGCAAGCGGCATTCCCGGGTTTCTCGGCACCGGAGGCATGGCAAGCAAGATTCGAGCGGCTGAGAAGGTGGCACACGGCGGGATCCCCTCGATCATCGCCAACGGGCTGCGTCCCAATATCCTCAGCCGGATCTTTCAGGGCGAGGAGGAAGGCACACTCTTTCTACCGAGGGACATTCCACTTTGCAGCCGCAAGCATTGGATTGCGTTCACCAAGGCCCCGAAAGGGGCCCTCCGGATCGATGCCGGCGCACAAAAAGCCATTTTGGACAACGGGAAGAGCCTGCTTCCCTCGGGGATTCAGGAGGTGAGGGGCCGTTTCAGTCTGGGGGACAAGGTGGCCCTCGTGGACGCATCGGACCACGAGCTGGCCGTGGGCATGGTGAACTACCACTCCGGGGACATTCGAAAGATTATGGGGCTAAAGACCGGCGAGATCGAGGGCGTGCTGGGTTTTAAACACGACGACGAGGTGATCCACCGGGACAACCTGGTGCTGACGAACGACCTGGAAGAGGAGGACGGGATCTGCCGGTTGACGAAGTAGGAAAAGAAGTCCAAAGTGAGAGGATAAAGGGATAAGGTGAAAGCAGAAAGGATTAAGGATTCAGGGGTTAAGGGTAAGGTTTAAGGATAAAGGCCAAGGGATAAAGGTCAGAAAATAAAGGGCCTAAGGAAAGGACCCAGGGGAGGGGAGAGGGATAGCAGGGCTCTTGGATGGGAGTTGTCCTGCGGATCAGGAGAGAGGAGACCCTTTGAGAATCGGCCTGTTGGGAGGCACGTTCGATCCGGTCCATCTCGGGCACCTTCGAACGGCACTGGAAGTGGCGGAGGCCCTGACGCTGGAATGCGTCTATCTGGTGCCTGCCTCGGTTCCCCCGCACAAGGAGCGCGGAGCGGTGGCGTCGTTCGCCGACCGAATCGCCATGGTTCGCATGGCGATCCAGGGGACGCCGCTCCTGGGCGCCCTCGACGTGGAAGGCCGGCGGGAAGGCTTATCCTACACGGTCCAAACCCTTCGGGAATTTCGCGATCGCTATCCCGACGACCTGGAGCTCTTCTTCATCCTCGGAACGGATGCCTTCCTGGACATTCACACCTGGAAAGATTTTCGCTCATTGTTCGAGCTCGCGCACTTCGTGCTGGTCGAGCGCCCCGGGTTTACCTCGGAGTCGCTGGAGTCCTACCTGGATTCACTGGAAGTGGCGTGGGCCGTCACGGCATCGGGGGATTACCGCTTCACATCTTCCGGGAACCGCCTGATTCGAAAGACCGTCACAGGTCTGGACATTTCTTCAACGCGCATTAGGGAGATCGCGGCAGCGGGCGGGTCTGTGCGCTTTCTGGTGCCGGAATCCGTTGAGGCCTATTTGACGGAAGAGGGGTTATACGACGCACATGGAGAGCATGGATAAGGCGCTTTTCTGCTTGAAGCTCTTGCAGGAGCGCAAGGCCCTGGATCCGGTCTTGTTCGATGTCGGGAAACTGAACTCCCTGACCGACTACTTCCTCATCGCGGCCGGCGGTTCTACGCGGCAGGTGCAGGCGATCACGCGGCACGTCGTGCGCCGCATGCGGGAGGCGGGGTCGCACGCCCACGGTGTGGAAGGAGAGCAGGAAGGGCAGTGGGTCCTCATGGACTTCGGAGACGTGGTCGTGCACGTTTTCTACGAGCCGGTGCGGGCGTTCTACGACCTGGAAAGCCTCTGGGTGGAGGCACCAAGGGTCGAACCTCCGGGGGAAAGCGAGGTCGGAGCATGAAGAGGCTGAATTCTTGGGGGCTGTTCTTCATCGTGGTATGCCTTTTCACCGGGAGCGTTGCCCTGCCCGGGAAGGCCGCAGCGCTCAGCCTGGAGGAAGAGGAAAAGCTCGGGGAGGAGTTTCTCGCGGACATTCGGAAGCATTTCGATATCGTGGAGGATAAGTACGCCCAGGATTACATCAACGAACTCGGGAACTACTTGGTTGGATTCGTGGGCACCCACCGGTTTCCTTTCCACTTCTACCTGATTGACAGGAACGAGCTGAATGCATTCGCTGCGCCGGGGGGGCACATCTTCTTCTTCACGGGCCTGATCGAAGCCGTGGACTCCGTGGACGAAGTCGCAGCCATCACCAGTCATGAGATCGGCCATATTACGGCGCGGCACCTGGCCCGGCGGATCGATCAGTACACGAAGATCAGTATTGCCAGCTTGGCCGGGATGCTGGCCGGCATCCTGATCGGAGGCGAGGTGGGTCAGGCCATTGCCACGGGGACCATGGCTGCCGGGGCCCAGGCCCAGCTTGCCTTCAGTCGGACGGATGAACGACAGGCCGACCAGCTGGGGTTCTCCTACATGCGGAAGAGCGGCTTCGATCCATCGGCCATGGTGCTCGTTCTCAAACGCTTTCAGTCCGGCGATATGTACGGGACCAATCGCGTGCCGGCCTACCTTCTGACGCACCCCACGGGACCGGAGAGAATGGCCAATATGGACAGCCTCCTGAGATCGGGCGGGAGCGCGAACGCAACCGAGAAGTCGGAATCCCTGCGTCGCCGCTTTCCGCTGTTTCAGGCACTGCTCAAGGCCCTGTATGGGAACCCGGACGCTGCAGAGCGCGCCTTTCATCGTAGGCTCGAGGCGCACCCGGATGACCCCATCGCCCTTTTCGGTTTGGGCCTTCGTGAAAAGCAGGACTCGAACTATCAGGCTGCTCAAACCCATTTTGAGCGTGCGATGGAGATTCGCCCCGACCTGCTTCCTTTGCGGGTCCACCTGGGGGAGACCTATCAGCTTCAAGGCCGATATCAGGAGGCGATACGCGTGCTCGAAGCCACCCCCAGGGAGGAGGCTTCCAACCGAAATGTCCTTTTTCTCCTGGCGACCTCCTACCAGAGCCTGGAGCAGTACGACAAGGCGATTCGCCTCTTTGAGCAGCTTCAAACCAGGGAGCCGGTGCAGAACGAGGTCTTTTACAACCTGGGACTCTGCTACGGACGGCTGAATCGTCTGGCCCTTGCCCACTACTACTTCGGGCTCTTTTTCAAGAGGGAGGGAACGCTTTCCAAGGCCCGGTTCCACTTTGAAAAGGCCCAAGAGCTGGGACAGGGCGATCCCGCGCTGCTTCGAAAGATCCGCAAGGAACTGGAATCGCCCAAGGGCAAGCAGGAGGGTCTTTCAGGAGGGAAGAGCTTCGGCGTGAAGCGGGGGTAGCCTCCGGCCGTGTCGTCTTGCCGAACGGTCTCCCATCCCTTTGATACGATCTCTTCGAGGGCATACCCTCATGAATCGTAGGGGGGTTGACTTGAAAAAATGGGGTGTGGTAGGTTGCAAAGAATGAATGAGAGTTCATTCAGTGTTTTCAGGGGAAGCAACGCCGAACCGCTGCGGTGAAGCACGTGGATTCACCCCGGGACGGACGTTATTGCACATTTCAGCGCGATCCAGTATAAAAGGCCCCGACTCGGAACCCGGACCGCAAGGACTTCCGAGCGACGTGATCCATGCCGTCTTTCCCGCCGGGTCCACAAGGTGCCCGAACAGAGGAAAGGAACGGGCCGGATGTCGCGGACGATGAATTCGCGCACGCCCTGCGGCTCGTCTCGGGTTCGGGCCGGAGAGAATGAAGATCGTCAATTGGGTAGAGGAACGTTTGAGGACAGGAGGAGCATGAGATGAATATTGTCGTGTGTGTGAAACGGGTCCCAATGACCCAGGAGGTGGATCTGGAGATCGACGCCTCGAAGAAGGACGTGAAAAAGGACATGCTGGCCTATGTCCTGAACGAGTGGGACAATTACGCCGTGGAAGAGGCGATCCAGCTCAAGGAAAAGACCGACGGTACGGTCGTCGCAGTGACCATCGGGGATGAGGATGACGAGGAGGTGCTCCGGCGCTGCCTGGCCATGGGCGCGGATCGCTCCATACGGGTGGACCCCGGGGATCAGCCCATGGACAGCTTTGTCAAGGCGCGCATCCTTGCCGAGGTGACCCGAGGAGTGGAGTACGACCTCGTGATGACCGGGGTCCAGTCGGATGACAGCAACTCGGGCATGGTGGGCATCCTCCTGGCCGAGCAGCTGGGCGCCCCCCATGCGGCCGTGGTGACCGGCATCGAGCCCCAGGACGGCGAGGTCACGATCAAGGTGGAGCTGGAAGGCGGCATGGACGAGGTGTCCAAGCTGCGGTTTCCGGCGGTCCTCAGCATCCAGACGGGAATCAATGAGCCACGGTATGTTTCGATCATGGGCATTCGAAAGGCCGCGAAAAAGGAGCTCAATGTGGTCCCCCTGGCGGACCTCGGCCTTTCCGAGGAGGATCTCACGCCCATGACCACGGTGGAGGAGTACTACTTCCCGCCCGAGACGGAAGGGGCGGAGATGATTGAAGGCGATGCAGGAACCGTCGCCGAGACGATCCTGCGCATCATCAAGGAAAAGGGGGTGAGCATCTAATGGGCGAGATATTCGTACTGGTCGAACACAGGCAAGGGGAACTTCGAGACATCTCCTATGAGATGCTCTGGAAAGCGAATGCGCTCGCACAGGAGCTCTCGCACTCCCTGACCGCAGTCCTTCTCTGCGCAAAGGAAGAGTCCTTTGTAAATGAAATTGCCGAAAGGGCCGACAAGGTTCTCGTGGTGGAGGACGCACGGCTCGAAGGGTTCAACGCGGATCTCTACAAGGAGATCCTCCTCAAGCAGATCGAGGAGCACAAACCCTTTCTTACACTCATGCCTCAGTCTCCCTGGGGCATGGACCTGGCACCGGCGCTTTCCGTGAAGACGGGATACCCTCTTGCCACGGACTGCGTGGACATTCTCATGGAGGACGGAAAGCCCAAGGTACTGCGGCAGATTTATACAGGAAAAATTTTTTCGCGGGTGGCGCTCAAGGACTCCGAAGGCTACCTGTTGACGGTTCGGGCCAGCGCCTTTCCTCCGGACAAGCCCGAAGGGCGCAGCCCGGGCGAGGTCGTGAAGGTGGATGCACCGGCGGACCTCCCGGAGGCGCGCAGGCAGTTCATGGCTTTTGAAGACACCGGGGCAGGCGAGGTGGACATCACCCAGGCCGATCTCCTGGTCTCCGTGGGCCGCGGCGTGGGGGAGGCAGACAATATCGAGACGGTGAAAGAACTGGCGGACAAGATGGGCGGCCTGCTCTCCTGCTCACGTCCCGTGGTGGACAAGAATTGGCTTCCCAAGTACCATCAGGTGGGGACTTCAGGCAAGTCCGTCAAGCCCAAGGTCTACCTGGCGTTCGGGATCAGCGGCGCGTTCCAGCACGTAGCGGGCATTACAGGCGCGGGCACCGTCATTGCCGTGAACAAGGACAAGAAGGCCCCGATTTTTCGGGTGGCCGATTACGGCGTAGTGGACGACATGTTCAACGTGGTGGATGCGATGAAGGAGAAGATGGGCTAGGAAATCGCTCGTTATGTAAACACTGGCTTTGGATTTCTCGTGTGAAACGTCAAACGGAACATACTTAGTGAAAGGCCGGGCAATGCTTTTGATGATTGCTCGGCCTTTTTTTGTCGCCAAGGAGCTGAGCGTATGGATGGAGCCTTTTCCTTCGGGGCTGCACATCGAAATGGAGGAACGGTCCTATGGAATTCACGTTGAGCAAGGAGCAGCAGGACATTCAGAAAGCGGCACGGGAGTTCGCCCTGGGCGAGTTCCCGGACAAGGCCCAGGAATTCGACCGAAACGAGACATTTGATCTGGATATCTGGCGAAAGGCCTGTGAGCTGGGGTTCGTGGGGGTGTTTATCCCCGAGGAGTATGGCGGCGCCGGGCTCGGGTTTTTCGAGCACTGCCTCATCACCGAGGAGTTCTGGGCCGTGGATGCGGGCATGGCCAATGCCGTGATCACGGCCACGTTCGGTGCCGAGCTGCTGTGCCTCTACGGCACGGAGGAGCAGAAACAAACCTTCCTGCCGCCCCTGGTGGAGGGAAAGGCGATGACCGGAACGGCCATTACGGAGCCGGACGCGGGAAGTGACGTGACCGGCGCCCGAACGACCGCGGCACGGGACGGGGACGATTGGGTGATCAACGGGTCCAAGATGTTCATCACGAATGGGGACCTGGCCAATTTCCTTCTTGTGTTCTGCGCCACCGACCCGGAGAACCCGGACCGGCACCGGCGTCACAGCTTTATTGTGGTGGAGACGGACCGTCCAGGGTACGAGGCCAACAAGATTCACGGGAAGCTGGGCATTCGCGCCAACGACACCGCGGAGGTGGCCTTCAGCAACGTCCGTGTCCCTGTCGGCAACCTGGTGGGGGAGGAAGGCATGGGTTTCAAGGAGCTCATGCAGTTCTTCAACCTGACGCGCCTGCACGTGAGCGCCATGGGCGTGGGCATTGCCCGCGCCGCTCTGGAGGAGAGCATCACCCACATCAGGAAACGCCACCAGTTCGGCGTGCCCCTCGCGTCCTTCCAGGCGAACCAGTTCAAGATCGCCGAGATGGCCACGCGCCTGCGGGCCGCACGGAACCTTTACTATGAGGCGGCATGGAATGCAGACAAGGGCCGGATCGACCACGGACTGATCGCCATGGCCAAGTGGTTCTGCGGGGAAACGGGTGTGCGATGTGCGGACGAAGCCCTTCAAATGCACGGAGGGTACGGTTACATCGACGAGTACAAGGTGCAGCGGATTTACCGCGACGCCAAGATCGTGGAGATCTACGAGGGCACAAAGGAGGTGGAAAAGACGATCGTTGCGCGAACTCTGCTGGGCAAGTGAAGGGGATGAAGCATCCCTGTCACGGGGGGAACGGTGGATTCAGGATTACATCCTCGAGTCTGCGTTTCGGTACGTGATGTACTCCTCGGTCGTCGCGCCAGTAGCGGATGTTCCCGTCCTCTTTCACGGTCTCGAGCATGACGGTTTCAGCGGGTTTGCCGAGTGCGATCACATGGAGAACGGAGTAGCGCTCCGGAATTTGGAACCGCCTGCGGAGTCGGTCGCGGTCCACGGTACCTACGATACATGCACCGAGCCCGGCTTCCGCTGCCCCCAGGAGGATGCTTTGGCTGGCAATCCCGTGATCGCAGCCAAAGGACGAGGCCAGGGCGTGATCGCCCAGCACAACGATATAGGCCGCCGGCCGTTCCCCCGGCTCAGGTCCCTTCCACCCTTTGAGATAGGCGGCCCAGGTCAGCAGGTCGAAGATGGACTGGTTGGTTTCCCGAGCGTAGGAGAGCAGATACTTGAGAGGCTGCTTGTTGCCCCCGGAAGCGGCCAGGCGGGCAAGGTCCACCAGACGTTCCAGGGCGTCCCTTCCCACCGGGTCATTTTCGCGGAATCTTCGAGTGCTTCTCGCCCTCTGAACCCACTCTGAAACGGTCATGACGTGTCTCCGGGGTTTTGAAGAAGGGCAATGAGGCGGAGGTCGGGAGGAGGAAAGCGCAGCAGGAGAAGATCCTCGGGGGTCGCCCAGCGAATTTCCTGCCCTTCGATTGCACGGGGTTTCTGGTCTTCCGGGACCGAACAGGCAAAGAAGTGGAGCGTCACCCGCTTGGTTTCGTACTCGTAGGCCTCGGTCAGGAGGTGCTCGGAAGGGTGTACCTGAATGCCCAGCTCCTCACGAATTTCCCGCATCAGGCACGCCTCGAGGGTTTCTCCGCCTTCCTGTTTCCCTCCCGGGAATTCCCAGTAGCCGGCCAGGTGCCCGCCCTCCGGACGCCGTGTGATGAGGATGCGCCCGTCTCGTTGAATCACTCCGGCGGTCACGTGATGGTGAGGCTTCACGTCACTGCCCCATTCTCTCCAGGCGAAGCCGCAAATAGGCTTCCTCGGCTTCTTCGGCTCCTGGAGCGAGATCCAGGAGCTCCTTGTAGGTGGCCAAGGCGGCATCCGGCTCCCCCGAAGCCTCCTGCCGGCGCCCGAGGTCCAGGAGGAGCTGAACCAGGGCCTTCTTTGCCTTCTCGTGGTCTGGGTTCTGTTTCAGGATTCTCTGATAGACCTGAACGGCACGTTCGGTATTCCCCTGCCGGTCGGCCAAGTCAGCCAGCTGGAGCATGAGATCTACGTCCTCGGGGCGGTCCTTCAAGGCCTTTTCCATCCAGGTCAGGGCTTGCTTCTCCCGTCCGGTTTGCAGGTAAGCAACGATGAGGTAATCCGTGAGGTCGGCGTTCCCGGGGTTTGCTTTCAGGCCCTGCTCCATGAGGCGGGCCATCTCATCATAGCGTTCCTGGCGGGTGAGAAACTCAAAGCCGTAATGGTAGCAATCCATGCGTTCAGGCTCTTGGTCCAGCAGTTTCAGGGCGGCCTGGTAGGTGGACTCCTGATTTCCGAGCTTTTTATATGTGAGATAGAGGAGCTCCAGGGCGTCGGCGTCTTTGGGCTGGGTTTTCAGGAACGATTCCAGGTGCGAGGCGCTTTTTTTGAACTCGCCCGTTTCGAACTCGAGCACAGCGAGGTTGTACACCAAGGTTTCGTTTTTCGGGTCCAAGGTGAGGATTTTCCGATAGAGGTCTTTCAACCTCTCCGTGTTGCCCTTTTTTTCCAGGACCATCACCAGAAGAAGCAGGGCCTCCAGAGAGTCGGGCTCCTGATTGAGGGCTTCCTCGAGCAGGGATTCGGCTTCCTCGATCCTCCCGTTTTCTAGTGCGCTCTGTGCAAGCCTCAGGCGTCCGGCCACGTCTCCCTTGTCCAGGGGTACGGCCTTCTTCAGATAGCGGTCCGCCTCCTCCGGCTTGCCGAGCCGGTCGTAGAGGCTGGCCAGGTTGTAATAGAGGTTGACATCTTCCGGATCCATCTCAAGGGCGGTACGATACCGTTCAATGGCCCGGTCAATCTCCCCGGCCTGCGTGTAGAGGTATCCCAGTGTCTTGAGGACAGCGGAGCGATCCTCGTCTCTTTCGAGGAACCCCAGAAGCCGCTCGTACGCCTCCACGGCCTCCCTGGTGAGGCCCGCTTCCTCCAGGTGGCTTGCCAGGCGATAGGCAAGGTCGGCGTTCTCCGGACGGAGATCCACCAAACGTTTTAACGTGGAGATCTCCCCTTTGCGGTCGCCCATGGCCCTGTACACCTCGAGGAGGTCGCCGAGGATCTGCTCGTCGTCCGGCCGGCGGTCGATCAGCCGCTGCAACGTGGAGATTTCCCCTTTACGGTCGCCCGAGGCCCTGTATACCTCGAGGAGGTCGCGAAGGACCTGCTCGTCCTCCGGCCGCTTCCCGGCCTCTTCCTCCAGCAGGGCCGCGGCCTCGTCCCACTTCTCCAGGGCCAGGATTTCACGAATCAGCCTTTCGCGGAAGCGGGGATCGTCAGGGTGTAGCCCTTGGGCCCGCTTCAGGACGTCCAGCCTCTTGTCAGTGTCGATGATCCGGTCCGCTCGGGCGAGCCAGTCCTCGGCCGTCGGCTCCACGATCAGGACAACGTGCCCCAAGGGTGTACGGTCCTGTTTTACTTCGACTTTAAACCGATACCGGTCAAAGGCCCGGCCCTCAGGCAGGAGGTTACGAATATCCGTTTCCTCGTAACGGAGGACGTTGACGTCCAGCCCTTTACAAAACAGGCGGATGCCCCGGTTGAAGGGTACGTTTGTATCGATTTCATGAACCTGAAGACGGTCGTTCGGCCTCAGGGCGAGGATTTCGCCGTCCAGGAGCCGGAGGGAGTCCCCATTGCGCGTGATGAGAAGGGAGTGAAAGCGCGGAGGAGTGTTGTAGAGTCCGTTCCACAGCCAGAAGAGTACGGCACCGGCCCCAAGGATCAGGATAACGGCAATTCCGATCGAAGATCTTCGGCGCCGGGATCGTGTGCCTGTTCGAGCCAAGCCGTACCCCCTTGTGGATCGGCTTCACCGGGTTGTGTTCACAAGGATCGGCCGCACTGAAGAATGACCTTCCTTATTTATTCGACTCAGTCCCTCCCTCTGCGTTCCTTGTTTCCCTAGGAGGTTCCTGAAAACCGCCCCTCCCAGACGAGGAGGATCGGGCTTGCAACGAAGACGGAGGAGTAGCTGCCCACCAGAATGCCGATCAGAAGGGCGAATGCAAAGTCGTGGATCACCGCGCCACCCAAAACGTATAACGCGACCACCACGATCAGTGTTGTAAGGGAGGTCAGGATCGTGCGGCTCAAGGTCTCATTGATGCTGGTGTTCATGACGGATTCGAAGCTGCGTCTACGGAACCGGCGCGAGTTTTCGCGAATGCGGTCAAAGACCACAATGGTGTCGTTCAATGAGTAGCCGACAATGGTCAGAAATGCGGCAATGATGCTCAGGGAGACCTCCCGGTCGGTCAAAGCGAACGCCCCGAGGGTGATCGTGACGTCGTGAATCAGAGCGAGAATGGCCCCCATGGCGAATTTGAGCTTCAGGAACCAGCAGAGCCCGAGGGTAACGATCAGGGCGACCAGGATGAGCCAGGTGATGCTCACCCCGATGATGGAGGCTGCATACACGACGAGGGCCAGGGAAAGGGCCATGACAATACTCATGGCCCACTTGAGCTCAAACCGGCCGGAAATGTAGATGGCGATAAAGAGGATGGAGTAAAAGATGGCGAAAAGGGCTTTCTCGCGAAGATCTTCCCCGACCTTGGGACCCACCATCTCGACCCTTCGAATCTCCACGCCCTGGCCGAAGCGGTCGGTCAAGGCGGCCTTGACCTGGTCATTCAGACCGGACAGTTCCACGTCGGGCTGCCGGACGCGGATCAGGTACTCGAACTCCCCTTCCTCTCCAAACTCCTGAATGATGGCTTCCTGGAGAACCGGCGTGGTGAACGCCTTTCGAATCTCCGTGGGCGTGGAGGCCTGATCCAGCTTGACCTGAATCAGCACGCCCCCGGAGAAGTCCACGCCGTAGTTCGGCCCCCCCCGCCAGATGAGGAGGACCGCCGTCAGGACGACCAGGGCGATGGAAAGGACAAATGCGATCTTCCGTTTCCCGATGAAGTCGATATTGATTCCCGGTTTGATAAATTCCATGAAGGATCTCCAAATGTTGCGTCAGTTAGTGCGTGCCGGGGGTTTCCCCGTCACGCGGGTCGTCCATGAAGCCTGAAAAGACTTCGGTGTTCGCACGTTGGTCCCGCTTGGCCGTCTAAATGCTGATGCGGGCCTGCCTTCGATAGACGTGCAGGTAGTCGAACACAATGCGTGTCATGAAGACCGCGGTGACGAAACTGGCCACGATACCGATGCTCAGGGTCACGGCAAACCCGCGGACCGGTCCCGTCCCGAACTGGAAGAGCACGAGCGCTACGATAAAGGTGGTCACATTGGCGTCGAGGATCGTAACGATCGCCTTGGAGAAACCGCCGTCCACGGCCGCTCGTGCGGGTTTCCCCAATCGGAGCTCCTCACGAATCCGCTCGAAGATCAAAACGTTGGCATCCACGGCCATGCCGATTGTCAGAATCATGCCTGCGATTCCGGGCAGGGTCAGGGTCGCCCCGAAAAACGCGAGCCCGCCCATGATAAAGAGGATGTTGAGAATCAGGGCCAGGTCGGCGAGAACACCGGACAGCCCGTAGTAGACGATCATGAAAAGGACAACGATGACGCCCCCGATGATCATGGACTTGAACCCTTTTCGAATGGAGTCCTTTCCAAGCGAGGGGCCGACGGTTCGTTCTTCCAGGATCTTGACCGGGGCGGGAAGGGCACCCGCTCGAAGCACGATGGCCAGGTCCTTGGCCTCGTCCATGGTGAAGTTCCCGGTAATCTGCGCCCGGCCGCCCGAGATGGTTTCACGGATGACAGGCGCCGAGTAGACGTGATTGTCGAGGATGATAGCGAGCCTTTTTTCCACGTTGGCCTGGGTGATGCGTTCGAAAAGGCGTGCTCCCCGGGCATCAAAGGAGAGGGAAACGTACGGTTCCCCGTACTGGGAGTCGATTTGAACGCGGGCGTCCGTGACGTACTCTCCGGTCATGAGGGTACGTCGTTTCAAAAGGAAGGGGATCTCGGAGGTCTTTCCGGTGTCCGGGTCCTTTGCCATCTTGTAAAGGATTTCGCTTCCCGGGGGAACCTCCCTTTCCATGGCGCTTTTGAGGTTGTGCTCATCATCCACGAGCTTGAATTCCAGGAGCGCGGTTTTTCCGATCAGTTCCAGGGCCCTCTTGGGATCCTTGATGCCGGGCAGCTGAATGAGGATGCGCTGGTCCTGCTGGGGACGAATGTCCGGCTCGCTCACGCCGAACTCATCCACCCGGTTCCGGATCGTCTCCAGGGCCTGGTCTGTTGCGAGTTTCATGATCTGATCCCGCGCCTTGGGGCGCAGGACCATGCGAACGAGATATCCTTCCTCGGTCTTCGGAGGGGTTTCCAGCTCGAAGTTCGGGTAGTTGTTTTCACTCAGCTCGCGGAACTCCTCGACGTCCTCCTCCCGCATCAGCGTCAGATTCACTCCCTGGATCGCGTTTCGCTCCAGACGGTGGTACCGGAGCCTTTCCGTGCGGAGGTCGTGCTTGATCTCCTCGACCACCCGTTCCAAGTTGCTCTCTACGGCTTTTTCCGCTTCCACCTCCAAGACGAGATGCATGCCTCCTTGCAGGTCGAGCCCCAAGTGAATCTGCTCCTCAGGGAGCACCGAGGACCACCACGGAGGCAGGTCTTTGCTCAGGGACGGCATCAGGTAGACCAGCGCAATGAGGATGAGAAAAGCGGCGATTCCCGCTCGCCATCCAAGGTTTTTCACGACGGTTCACTCCTTCCTGCATGATCCAGCGAGGATGCTCGGGCCTCCGGCGGCACGGTTGTTAAGGATTCCCAGAGCGTCGCTCTGTTTCTGGTTTCAGGGACCCCGCAGGGATCAAGGAAAACGTGATGAAACGGGCGAAAAAAGGCGACCCAGAGGCAACCGGGAAACACCACTCCGCTCCCGGGCACGGACCTCCCCCGCTCCACGCATCCCGGCCCCCCGCGGGTTCGGGAAGACCTCAGGATCAGGACTCCTTTCTCCCGATCACTCCTGCGATGGACCCGCGGCTCACTTTAACGCGAATCTTCGGGGCGATCTCCATGGTGACGGCTTCGTCCGTGACCCCGGTGACCAAACCGTGCAGTCCCCCGGAGCTGACCACGCGATCCCCCTTTTTGATGGCCGAAATCATGCTCTTGTGCTCCTTGGCCTTCTTTTGTTGGGGCCGTATGAGCAGAAAGTAAAAAATCGCGAACATGAGGATGAGGGGGATGAACGCACCAAAGGCCCCGCCTTGTCCGCCCTCGGCTCCGCCTGTCCCGCCGGTACCCATTGCATACGCTAAAAAATGCATTCCTAGACCTCCCTTTCAGAGAATGATAGATGTCCTACAGGGAAATGAACATCGTCTTCTTTCCTTGCATATGACCGGCACTTTTCGAGACCGTCAACCCTGTTCAGGAGGGTTCCGGTTCTCATAAAACGTCCGGCAAAAAGATTCCAGCTCGTCGTTCCGAATGGCCGTGCGAAGGGCCTCCATCAACCGTGCATAGTAGTACAGGTTGTGGATCGTGTTCAATCGATAGGCCAGGATTTCCCGTGCCATGAACAGGTGCCTCAGGTACGCCCTGGAGAAGTGCCTGCACGTGTAACACCCGCATGCTTCCTCGATGGGCCGGGCGTCCTGGGCATACTGCGCGTTTTTGATCGTGATCCGGCCTTCTGCCGTGAACAGCGAACCGTTACGCGCGTTACGGGTGGGCAGAACACAGTCGAACATGTCCACCCCCAACCGGACCGCCTCCACAATGTCTTCAGGCGTTCCCACGCCCATGAGGTACACGGGCCGGTCCGGCGCCAGGTGGGGGACGGTCTCTGCGATGACCCGTTCCCGTGTCTCCTTATTTTCCCCTACGGAGAGCCCGCCGATCGCGTATCCCTCGAACCCCAGCTCCAGAAGGGCTTCGGCGCTTGCAATTCTCAGGTCCCGGTACACGCCGCCTTGGACAATACCGAAAAGCGCCTGGTTCTCTCCAACCCCACGATCCCGGCATCGGCGTGCCCAGCGTGTGGTCAGCTCCATGGAGTCTCGCACGTAAGCGTACTCCGAAGGATACGGCGGGCACTCGTCAAAGGCCATGACAATGTCGGAACCCAGGGCTTCCTGAACGGCCATGGCTTTTTCCGGACCGAGCACGTGCTCGGAGCCGTCAATGTGGGATCGAAAAACAACGCCCTCCTCGGATAGGGTACGCAATGTGGCCAGGCTGTAAACCTGGAAGCCGCCGCTGTCCGTCAGGATGGGCCGATTCCACCCCATGAAGCGGTGCAGCCCGCCCAGGTTCCTGATGATCTCGTGGCCCGGCCTCAGGAACAGGTGGTACGTGTTCGCGAGAAGGATGCCGACGCCGATATCCTCGAGATCGTCAGGCCCAAGGGCCTTGACCGAAGCAGCGGTGCCCACAGGCATGAACACCGGGGTCTCGAACTCCCCGTGGGCCGTACGAATGCGACCCGTCCTCGCAGCGGAATCGCTGCACGTGTGAATGACCGAAAATTCCAGCCCTCAGCCCTCGACCTTGTTTTTTCGCCCCTGGCATATCAGCATGGCGTCCCCGTAGCTGTAAAACCGATAGCGTTCCTGGACGGCATGCGCATACGCTCTCTTGATCCGGTCACGTCCGGCAAACGCCGATACCAGGAGGAACAGGGAGCTGGCGGGGAGGTGAAAGTTCGTAATCATCCCGTCCACAACCCGAAACCGATGACCCGGCAGGATGGTCAGGTCGGTCCAGCCTTCATCCGTGGCCACGCTCCCGTTTTTCGCGGCGACCGTTTCCAGGGTTCGAACCACGGTGGTGCCCACCGCGATTACCTTTCGTCCCTGTTCCCGGGCCCGGTTCACCGAAGCAGCGGTTTTCGCATCGATGCGGTAGGCCTCGGCCTCCACCGTGTGAGCCCTAATGTCCCTCGTCCGTACCGGCCGGAAGGTCCCGTGCCCGACGTGCAGGGTCAGGGAGGCAAGGGAGACGTCCACTTTCTTCAGACGAGCGATCAACGCCTCGGAGAAGTGAAGACCCGCTGTGGGTGCGGCCACTGCTCCCTTCCACCTCGAGAAGACGGTCTGGTAACGGTTCCGGTCCATCCCTGCTCGGGGATCCCTGCGGGTGCGCCGGATGTACGGGGGCAGAGGCATGACCCCAATCTTCGAGAGGAGGGCGTCGACGCTCTCGGGTCCTGAAAAGGCGATGCGAACGATGCCGTCCCCTTCCCAGGATTCCACGGTTCCTGACAGGTCCTCATCAAAGAGCAATCGGCTTCCCGGTTTTGGGCGTTTGGATGCCTTCAACAGGCATCGACGCACCGTCGGCCCTGGGGTCCCGTTTTTCGCGTGATCCAGGACCAGGACCTCCACCTGCCCACCGCTCTCTTTCCGGCCGAAAATCCGGGCCGGAACGACCTGTGTATCGTTCACGACCAGGAGCGTTCCAGGCTCCAGAAGCGACGGGAGATCGGAGAAGCGATGATCGGAAAAACCGCCTTCATCCCGATCCAGGAACAGGAGTCTCGAATCCGTCCGCTCCGGAGCGGGTTCCTGGGCAATCAGCTCCCCAGGCAGATCGTATGTGTACTCCTCGATATTGTGCATGTTGACCACGACTCAAAAGGCAACACTTATAGTGAAAACGGGCTGTAAAGTCAAACGTTTTTCCGTCGTGAGACGGCTGTTTCACCGTGTTGCGGGTCCATGGATCTAAGCCCGTTGGCGGTCGTGTATCCTTTTCCATCGCTTCGCGGGAGTACCGGATTCCGCGGCCCGTCAAGAGGAGCGGAACCCTGCCCATGCTGTGAAGGGCACTGCGTGTGCTCGCCTTTCGAAGGGTTACCGGAAGAGATAGGAGATCAGGAGGCCTGCGCACATGGCCACAAAACCCATCAGTCTCAGATGGGCATTGGGAATCTCCTGCAAGCGCAGCATCCATCGCTTCATCTTGTCGGGAAAGGCGAAGTAAGGGATGCCCTCCACCACAAGCACGAGTCCGAGCAGACAAAAGAGGAGCTTCATGGGAACCATCCGAAAAGGGGGGTCGAAGGTTTGAATCTCGCGCCTTTCCCAAGCCTGCGCGTCCCCATCTTAGGGCCGGTGTTCAAGGGTGTCAACCAGCCCCTGTGCTTGAGGTTTGGATGCAGGCCCCCGTCTTGTCGCAAGGCTCTGTATTGCATAGTGCTTGATCTATGCTCTTAGATCGGTTAGCTTGTGCCCAACCAGTAGGGGTTTTCAGACGGAAAGATTCGATGTGGCTGCGGGCAGGCCCCCCGCCCCGATGGGGGCAATGAAGGACGAGGGGGATTCAGATCCCTGCCTGCATTTTTTTGGGGCAATGCATGGACCTTTCCCCCAACCAGGTTGTGATCGATCCATCGGCCCTGGCGCACAACCTTCGCCAGGTTCGCCGTGTCCTGGGGGAAGGGGTCGGCATCACGGCCGTGATCAAGGCCGATGCTTACGGGCACGGCATGCTGAGGGCGGCCAAGACGTTTCAGGGCGCCGGTGCTGAGCGGCTGGCTGTGGCCCACATCTCTGAAGCCGTCACCCTTCGCGAAAAAGGGATCCATGGGCCGGTCGTGGTCCTCTGCGGTGTGCATTCGCAGAACGAGGCTGCTGCGGTGATCTTGCACGATCTCATACCGGTCCTATCGGATTTCGGCTCGGTGGATTGTATCGGGGAGGAAAGTCAGAGGCAGGGCGCACGCGTTCGGGTCCAGCTCAAGATCGATACCGGTATGGGAAGGCTGGGCGTTCCCTGGACGGAGACAGGGGCTTTCCTGGACAAGGCCCTGGCCCAAAACAGCCTGGAACCGGAGGGCCTCGTAAGCCACCTGCCCTCGGCGGACGATCCGGATCGGAAGTTCACGGAGGCCCAGATTCGGCGTTTTACCGAGGTCCTGGAAACGGCCCGGTCCCGTGGTGTTCCCCTGGAGGCGAGCAGCCTGGCCAACAGCGCCGGGGCTCTGTGGTATCCTGAGGCACGCTTGGGCATGGTTCGGCCGGGCATTGTCCTGTACGGGGGACTTCCATCTCCGGACCTGAAATCTCCCATATCGCTCAGGCCCGCCATGACGCTGAGTGCGAGGGTGCTTCAAGTCCGAAGGCTGCCTGGAGGGACCCCGGTCAGTTACGGCCGAACGTACACAACCCCCGGCGAAAGAAAGATAGCGGTGATCTCGGCGGGGTATAGCGACGGGCTTCCCCGGGCCCTTTCCAACCGGGGAAGCGTGCTGATCCGGGGGCGAAAGCTCTCCATTGTGGGGCGGGTTTGTATGAACCTCGTTATGGCGGATGTGACGGAGTTGAAGGACGTGGAGCCCGGGGACGAGGCCGTGCTTCTCGGACAGCAGGGGAGCGCAACGATCACCGGGGACGAAGTGGCCGAGTCCTGTGGCACGATCTCCTATGAGATTTTTTGTGCCGTGGGTCAGTGTGGAAAAAAGCGAACAGAACATGAAAACGAAACTTGAAGCCATCCTGAAACAGACTCTCGAAGCCTGTTTTGATAGCGGGACCCTGGTCCGGACACCGATTCCGGATTTTGTCGTGGAGATTCCAAAAAACCCGGAACACGGACACTTCGCCACGAACCTGCCCATGACGCTTGCCTCTTCCCAGCGTCGTGCTCCGCGGGAAATCGCACAAACCCTCCTGGATTCCCTTCAGCAGCACTCGGATTTTTTAGAGTCTGTGGAGATCGCAGGCCCGGGCTTTCTGAACTTTTCCATTCGGGCTGAGGAGTGGCGAAAGATACTGGCCGAGATCCTGGAGCGAAGAGAGGACTTCGGTCGAACCGACCGTTTCATCGGAGAGCGCATCCTGGTTGAGTTCGTGAGCGCCAACCCGACCGGCCCCCTGCACCTGGGGCACGGACGGGGGGCGGCCCTCGGGGACAGCCTCTGCAGAATTCTGGCGTACTGTGGGTACGAAGTGTGCCGGGAGTTTTACATCAATGACGCCGGGCAACAGATCCGGCTTCTGGGGGAGTCCGTGTACAGCCGCTGGAGGCAACGGCATGACCCGTCGTTTCCGTTCCCGGAGGGAGGATACCGGGGTGGTTACATCGACGACCTGGCTTCGGCAGTGAACGAGGAAACAAACCTGGACGCGCTTGAGCCCGAGGAGGCGGTGGAGAGGTGCGCCACTTTCGGACGGGCGTACATGCTGGACGAGATCCGATCCGATCTGGAAGCGTTTCGGACCTCCTTTGATGTGTGGACCTCCGAGTCGGATCTGGTCTCTTCCGGCCTGCTGGAAGAAACCCTCGATCGCAGCCGAAAGCGGGGAGAGGTGTATGAGAAAGACGGCGCCTGGTGGATTCGCACCACGACCTTCGGGGACGATAAGGATCGGGTGATCCGAAAGAACGACGGGCAGAACACGTACTTTGCCACGGATATTGCGTATCATTTAAAAAAAAGGGAGCGTGGGTTTTCCAAGGCCGTCAACATCTGGGGGGCCGATCACCATGGGTACGTGAAACGGGTCCAGGCCGCTCTCATGGCGAACGGTCTGGATAAGGATTGGCTCTCTGTCCTTCTCATTCAGCTCGTCAAGCTGTGGGAGGGGGGAGAGGAAATCCGTATGTCCAAGCGGGCCGGAACCTACGTGACCCTTCGTGAGCTCATGGAAGAAGTGGGGGTGGATGCCGCGCGGTTCATCTTCCTGATGAAGAACCACGACTCCCCGGTGGACTTCGACCTGGACCTGGCCAAGCGCCAGGACAGCGACAACCCGGTGTACTATGTGCAGTACGCACACGCACGGATTTGTAGCGTATTTCGAAAGGCTTCCGAGGAGGGGGTCTCCCTTCCGACCGAGCCGGAACCGGTCCTGAATCGCCTGGTGCTCGACGAGGAGATGGCCTTGATCCGTTTCCTCGCGCGTTTTCCTTCGTTGATCGAGGAGGTGTGCGGCCGCTTTGAACCGCACCGGGTCCCTTACTATCTCATGGAGCTGGCCTCCATGTTTCACAGGTATTTCAACCTGGGCACCAAGGTGCCCGAAAACCGGATCGTCACGGCCGACGTTTCCCTGACCCAGGCGCGTCTCTGTCTCGTGGAGGGCATTCGGACCGTCCTGAGAAACGGTCTTTCGCTCCTCGGCGTGCTCGCGCCGGAGCGGATGTGAGGCGTCCCGGCCGCGATATCGGGGAAATGGAGGCGGGGCACACGCGGCGTTCTCATGGCCCGAAAGAAATCACGCGACAAGAAGGAAGGTCGAAAGATCCAGATCGACCTGAAATCCTCGAGCATGCTGCTCTGGGGGGGGCTCCTGTTGTTCCTGCTCGTGTGGATTTTCGCGCTGGGGATCCTCGTGGGGAGGGGATTTTTCCCAGCGGACATCCAGGCCGTGTCCGAGCTCAAGGCGCAGATCGGGAGGCTCCAGGAAATCGTTCGCCGGGATGACTCCCGGCAGCCCGTCGCGGAGAAGAAAGAACCCGAGGACAATCCCAAGCTGGCGTTTTATGAGAAGCTGGCGACAAAGAAGAGCAAGGCTCGGAAGGACGAAGTTCGTACAAAAGGCAATCGGCTGAAGCCGGATCGGCCGAAGCCCGTGCTCATTGAGGAACCGGCATCCCCAAGGGAGGACCCTCCCCGGAAAAGACCGGAACCCCGCGCGGAAGAGGAGAAAAAGGCCCCCCGTCAAATCCTACCGGCTTCACCGCCGTCCAAACCGGCCGATGCGATGGATCCCCGTGTGGGGGCGCTCGCGGCCAAGGCGCGTTTCACCGTGCAGGTGGCGGCACTGGAGAGCCTGGGAATGGCAAAGGATATGGTCGCACGTCTTCGGAGCCGAGGGCACCCCGCGTATCACTACGACGTGACCATCCGTGGAAAGACCTACTACCGGGTCCGGTGTGGGCGGTTTTTGACCCGTTCGGATGCCGAGGCCTATGTCCGGCAGCTCGCAAAGAAAGAGGGGGTCAATGGCTTTGTCTCCGAGCTCGAATAGCCTCGTCCTGCGCAAGGCATTGATTCAGGACGTCAAGCCCATCCACCAGCTGCTCATGGGATATGCGAGCCGGGGCCTGCTCCTTGCGCGATCCTTGAGTGAGCTTTACGATCACATTCGAGACTTCTATGTCCTGATGGAGGAGGGGGACGACGGTGAGGTGATCGGATGCTGTGCACTCGGTGTGTGCTGGGAAGACCTGGCCGAGATCCGCTCCCTGGCCGTGGCCGAGGGACTTCAAAGGCGGGGATACGCGAGACAGCTCGTGGAGGCCTGCATTGAGGAAGCGGAAACCCTGGGCATTCGAAGAGTTTTTGCGCTCACGTACGTGGAAGCCTTTTTTCATCGTATGGGGTTCGTGGACGTGGAGAAGTCCGTGCTGCCGCATAAGGTCTGGGCGGACTGCCTGAAGTGCCCCAAGTTTCCGGACTGTGACGAGCTGGCCCTGATCCGGGACCTGTGAAGCAAAGGGAACCGAAGGATTTCACCACGAAGCACACGAAGACCGCGAAGGATGCTTCTGAGGAAAGAAAAAATTTGATTGAATCTCGCTGCAGTCCATCCACAGGCGGGTGAGGAAGGCGCGAGCGAAGCATTTTCACCTCGGAGAACACAGAGAGTACAGAGAAGCAGCCAACATCAATAAAAGGCACAAGATCGTAGAAGCGTTTGAAATACTAACGCGTTGGAGGACGCTATGTTCGGCATCGGCATGCCCGAATTGATCATCATCATGGTGATCGCTCTGATCGTGATCGGGCCCAGCAAGCTGCCCGACCTGGCCCGGGCCCTGGGAAAGGGGATGGCGGAGTTCAAGAAGGCCACCCAGGAGCTGAAGGACTCGTTCGATGTGGACGACGACCTGAAACAGGTGCGGCAGGACCTGGCCGACACGGTGAGCGGCCTGGACAGTCCTTTGGATGATACGGGCGCACCGGCCGGAGAGGGCGCATCCCTTGGGAAGGAGGTTTCCGAAGAGGGGGCGCCGGCTTTGGACGAGGAGGAAGCCGAACGATCCTCTGGGGAACCTGTGAAAGAGGCGCCCGTGTCGGAGGGGACGACTCGCTACGGATCGTTTGACGAGGTGCTGGAAGAGTATGAGAAGAGGAAAGAGGCCGAGGGCGAGCAAGAGGCTGAACCCGAGGAGATCGATGCTTCGAAGGAGACCCGGTGAATGGAGAGTGAAGAGAAACAGCCGTTCATGAGTCACCTGGAGGAGCTGCGAAAACGGCTCGTGGTCTGTGCGATCTCCGTGGGGGTGGGGTTCGTGGCTGCGTACTTCTTTGCAGAGTACCTGTTCCAGATCCTGACGCTTCCTTTGAAGCAGAATATGGCGGAAGATCAGCAGCTGATCTTCACGAACCTCCCGGAGATGTTCTTTGCCTACCTCAAAACCGCGCTGGTGGCCGGAATTCTGGCCTCCGCACCGGTCATATTCTATCAGTTGTACATGTTCGTGGCGCCCGGGCTTTATCGGAGCGAGAGGAGGCTCGTGGTGCCCTTTGTGATCGTTTCCACCATTCTTTTTGTCGGAGGCAGTCTCTTCGGGTACTTCATCGTGTTCCCCTTCGGGTTCCGGTTTTTCCTGAGCTTTGCCAATGAGTCCATACAGGCCCTGCCGTCGGTGAAGGAGTACTTCTCCTTTGCCATCAAGCTGCTCTTTGCCTTCGGTCTCGTGTTTGAGCTCCCGGTGGTGGCGTTTTTCCTGGGAAAGATGGGAATTCTTACACCGGAGCTCATGCGCGCCAAGCGAAAGTACGCCATCCTGCTGACCTTTGCCATGGGGGCGATCCTCACACCGCCGGACGTGGTGACCCAGTGCATGATGGCCGGGCCGTTGATCGTGCTCTACGAGATCAGCATTGTGGTGGTCCGGATGGCCAGGAAGAAAAAGGAAAGCGAAGAAGACGAAACCCGGGACGAGGACGATGAGGAGAAGTAACCGTTCGGCCTGCAGCTACCGAGTGCCCGTCCAGGAATGCTTTTCGGGCACTTGCAGACTTCCAATCCAGAAATGAGACGTTTTTGTTCTCGCTTCGCTTCACACCCCGCCCGAAGGGGGGCTGAGTCACCCGTCAGGGTGCAAAGAAAAACAGCCATTTCTGGATGGAAACTACCTCAGAGAGCCGTCCGTGGGTTGTACGGTTGCGCCGGAGACGGCCTGGGAATCGTCGAAAGGTACGAAACGGGTTCCCTTCACAGTGAGGATGCGGGGAGGCTTTTCCAGCTCGCCGTGCCGGTCGAACCGTATCATTCCAGTTGCGCCCTCCAGACCGTCGAACTCATAAATCGCTCTTCGCAGGTCGTTTCGCGTCAGAATGAGGGGATCGCTCAGGGTCTCTCTCAGGAACCGCATCGTGTCATACCCCACCGCTGCCAGGAGTCCGGGTGCCTGTCCGAAGCTCGCCTCGTATCCCATGACAAAGGACTGCACGGGCTCGGTATCGATCTCCGAAAAGAAGCCTGACGGCAAAAGGGCTCCCTGAACGTAGTCTCCTGCCAGCTCGATCAGGGCCGGGGATTGCCACAAGCTGGTCCCGAGAAAGCGGATGTTCAGGACCTTGTGAAAGGGGAACTGCGGGGCGATCAGGGCCACACGCTCGCTGTTGTCGGGAATGAACACAGCGTCGAAGTCCACGATGGGCTCGGGTTCGTCCTCGTCCTCCTCGGGCAGGCCTATTTGAGCCTTGCGCTCTTCAAGCATGCGGACCACGGAGGCCGGTCTCGGGTAGTAAAGACCGATCATGCGTTGAACCTCATCGGCAAAGTCCGTCTTGTCGGGTGCATAGGATTCGACCGCCGTCACCTCGCATCCCAATGCTTCCAGGCCGTCCCAGAAAAGGTTCATGAAGTGGCGGCCGTAAGGATTGTCCGGGTAAAGGATGCCGAAGCGGTGGAAGCCGAGGAGGTGCACCGCCCTATCCAGGAGGGTTTCCACTTGCATGGAAGGCGTCAGGAAATTGCGATATACCATGTCGCCGGCATGGGGGAGATCCTCCTTCTGGGTCATCGTAATGATGGGAACGCCCAGCTCCTGGGCCTTGGCGGCAGCGGCCTGGGCCGCCTTGCTCGAAAGGGGGCCGATGATCGCCATGACCCGGCTTTCCCGTGCCAGTTCCTCCACGGCCGCTGCCGTGACATCCGCATCCCCCCGGGTATCCCGGATGAGGAGTTCGATTTCCGGACCGGTACCGTCGTTGAGCCATGGAGCGGCAGCCAGTTGGATGCCGTTCAGGGTTTCCTCGCCGTAAATACCGAAAGGGCCGCTCATGGGCAGAAGACAGCCGACGCGGCCCTTGTACACGGAGAGCTTCTCATCCACCGCGGCCAGAATATGCCGTGCCTTGAGTACCCGCTCGGGATCGGATGTGGCCTCCAAGAGGGCAAAGGCAGTCTCCTGCGCTTCCGATAGCTCTTCGCGGTCCAAGTGTAGGCGGGCGATACGAAGGAGGATGTCCGGGAAGTAGGGATGGGGCATGGGCACATTGGACATCTCCTGAAGTTGGTCCAGAGAGGCGGATTGTATCAGGTCTGCAACGGCCTGGTCCAGCCTCTCGAGGGCATCCGCGTCCTTGCCGAGAAGGTCCGCTGCGCGTATCCACTGGGACAAGGCCTCGAGGGGTTCGCCTGCTTCTTGTTCATTTCGCCCGAGGAGGAACCGTACCTCCCCTTCGAGGGGGTGCCCGGAATGGGTTCTCAGCCAGTCGGTTCCCCGGGTTCGGCACGATGCGTGATCCCCCATGCGATATAGAGTGGTCAGGATCTCGAGCTCAATGCGGGGCGCATCGGGATGCTCCGGGTACTCCCGGGCAATACGTTTCAGCAGGGAAAGGGCCTCGGCAAATTGACGGTCTCCATACCGGATTCGCGCCATGCGGTAAAGGGCCTGGCGCGTTTTTTCCCCATAGGGCTGGTCGCGCACGAAGGTCTCATAGGCGTCAAAGGCTCGGTCGAACGCCCCGAGTCGATCGTACTGTTGCGCCTGTTCAAAGGCGGCGTCTACCTCGGGGGCAGCGGCAGCGGGTTCCTGCGGGGGGCGCTTGGGCTGGCACCCCTCGATCAAAAACAAAAGGGCTACCCCCGCCGTGAAGGCGGGGATAGCCCCGAATCGAAAGCCGCGTTTCAAACGCATCACTTCTTCACTTCCTCAAAGTCCGCGTCTACCACGTCGTCGTCCGCGCCCTGTTGCCCGGCCTGGTCCTCGCCGCCGGTCTGCTCCTGCCCGGGCTGCTGCTGAGAGGCCTGGGAGTACATGGCTTCGGCCAGTTTATGAGAGGCCTGGGTCAGTTCGTCCGTCTTCTGCTTGATATCTGCAGTGTCCTCTCCTTCCATGGCCTTTTTCAAGTTCTCGATGGCCGTGTTGATTTCCCCCTTGGTCGTGGCGTCCAGCTTGTCACCGACCTCATTGACAGACTTTTCCGTGGAGTAGATGAGGCTGTCGGCCATGTTCTTGGCCTCTACCAGTTCCTTTCTTTTCTTGTCCTCTTCCGCGTGGAGTTCCGCGTCCTTGACGAGCTGTTCGATTTCGTTCTCGTCCAGACCGCTCGATGCGGTGATTTTGATGGACTGCTCCTTGCCCGTCCCCTGGTCCTTGGCCGATACGTTCACAATGCCGTTGGCGTCGATGTCAAAGGTGACCTCGATCTGCGGTACCCCTCTCGGGGCCGGTGGAATTCCTACCAGCTGGAAGCGGCCCAGGGTCTTGTTGTTTGCGGCCATATCACGCTCACCCTGGAGCACGTGGATCTCCACGGCCGGCTGGTTGTCTGCAGCGGTCGAGAATACCTGGCTCTTCTTTGTGGGAATCGTCGTGTTCTTCTCGATGAGCTTGGTAAAGACGCCGCCGAGAGTCTCGATCCCCAGGGACAGGGGTGTGACGTCCAGCAGGAGCACGTCCTTGACATCCCCGGTGAGCACCCCGGCCTGGATCGCGGCCCCGATGGCCACCACCTCATCCGGGTTCACCCCCTTGGTGGGCTCTTTTCCGAAGATTTCCTTGACCTTCTGCTGGACCTTGGGCATTCGGGTCATCCCCCCTACGAGAATGACATCGTCGATGTCCCCTGAACTGATTCCGGAGTCCTTGAGGGCCATTTTGCAGGGTTGGGTGACCTGGTCGACCAGATCGCTTACGAGAGATTCCAGCTTGGCTCGTGTCAGCTTGATGTTCATGTGCTTGGGGCCGCTGGAATCGGCCGTAATAAACGGCAGGTTCACTTCGGTCTCCTGAGAACCCGAGAGCTCCATTTTGGCCTTTTCCGCAGCTTCCTTGAGGCGCTGGAGTGCCATCTTGTCGTTTCGAAGGTCGATGCCCTGATCCTTATGAAACTCGTCGGCGAGGTAGTCGACTATGCGAAGATCGAAATCCTCACCCCCGAGGTGAGTGTCGCCGTTTGTGGATTTGACCTCGAACACGCCGTCACCGATCTCCAGGATGGAGATGTCAAAGGTGCCTCCACCCAAATCGAATACCGCGATCTTCTTGTCGCCTTTTTTCTCCAGTCCATAGGCCAGGGATGCGGCAGTGGGCTCATTGATGATCCGCTCCACCTTGAGCCCTGCAATCCTGCCGGCGTCCTTGGTGGCCTGCCGCTGGCTGTCGTTGAAATAGGCCGGGACCGTAATCACCGCTTCCGTGACCTCTTCGCCGAGATAGTCCTCTGCGGTCTGCTTCATCTTCTGAAGGATCATGGAGGAGATTTCCGCCGGGCTGTAGGTTTTGCCGCGGATGTCGATGTGCGCGTCCCCGTTGTCGGCCTTTGCAATTTTGTAAGGAAGAATTTTGATGTCCCGCTGCACTTCCTGGGACCCATATTTCCTTCCAATCAGACGCTTGACGGCGAAAATCGTGTTGTCGGGATTCGTAATGGCCTGGCGTTTGGCAATCTGGCCGACCAACCGCTCTCCCTTTTCGTTGAACGCCACCATGGAAGGGGTGGTTCTGCTTCCCTCCGCGTTGGCGATGACTACGGGATCTCCCCCCTCCATCACCGCCACACAGGAATTGGTCGTGCCGAGGTCGATTCCTATTGTCTTTCCCATGTTGTCCTCCTCTTATCCTGTCCTAGGATTTATTTGCTTCAAGATTCGCACGTTTCATCGGGGGGATATCCTTGATTGTCTCCAGGTTTCCCTTTGCTCACGACCACGAGCGCAGGCCGGAGCAATCGCTCGTTCAGCGTGTACCCTTTCTGGAGCTCCTGGAGGACGTGACCCGCTTGTTGGTGTTCGTCCTCCTGCATGGAGATCGCTTCATGAAAACAGGGGTCAAAAGGTTCCCCCTCGGCCCGGACTTCCTCGAGCCCGGCCGTTTCCAGTGCGCCCCTCAGTCCTTTCAGCGTCAGTTCAAGACCTTCCCGCAGGGAATCCGCCGAGTTTCCGTCATGGGTGTGGGCGATGGCGCTCTGGAGGTTGTCCACAGCGGGCAGCAGATCCTTGATGAGCTTTTCTGTGGCAAACCTTCGCCAGTCCTCTTTCTCCTTCTGCTGGCGCTTCTTCAGGTTTTCCATGTCCGCTTGAGCGCGAAGAAAAAGATCGTAATGCGCTTTCGCATCCTCCTGAAGTTGCTGGATCATCTGGATCAGCTCCGGCTTGGAAAGGTCTTCCAGAGGCAGGTTTTCGTCCGTGGAGGCCCCTGTGGAATCCTCCTCGTTCACCTGGGTCTGGCTCCCGTTGCCCGTTTGATCCCCGGATTCTACCCCGTTTGCTCGATCCTGTCTCTTTTCCTCATCCATGGTAAGACTCTGCCCGTCCTTTTCCGCTGAAGCTGCGCACCGGGCATACAAATGGCGAATCCCCGGTGCCGATCGAAAGTTACGTTAAGCATCGCCCGGTTCTTTGTCAACCCGACCCGGGGCGAACTTTTTGATGAGATTTCAGAGGGAAACAGGGTGATTATTTGGGAAACCAGAAGAGGAACCAGAAGATGCACCGGGAGGGTGCAGTCCCCGGGGAAGGGCCGCCCGCGGCAAGTGATCTCGCACGGGTCCCTGGTCGACTCGGTTTTGCACTTCTGCGCATGGAGGATGCAAAGAATCGCATCGAGCCGAAAGAGGCATTTCATGAACGTGGACGGGTGCCGTCTTCAGGAGGCCCGGGAGGCCTCGATAATGCGGGTCAAGTCTCGAAGCAGCCCCGGCGCGTTTCCCCGGGTCACCCGGTGCGTTTCCTTGTCGTTCGGGCCGGTCGGTTTGATAAAAAGCCCGTCGCATCCAGCACGAAACATGGCCACGGCATCGCTGATCAAAGATTTCCGTGTGTAGAATACCGCCGGCACTCCGGGGTAGATCTCCCGTACCCGGCTCAGGTTGGCCAGACCGTACTTGCGGTTTTGTCCCACTGCTGCACACGCCTCTTCGAAGAGGTTGCGCCAGCCGTCCACGATGCGAAACAACCGCTTGAGGTACTCGTTGGGCCGATCTCCCGGAAAGGTGTCCAGGTCCTCGAACACGGAGTCGAGGTCGGGGATGTGGGATGCCGTTTCAGCAAGGGCGGGTTTCGGCGTGATCACGGGTGTTGCCACGTCCGGGTCCTGGCCCCATAGGTCCAGGAGGAAGAGGGCCGGAGGACCGGTTCCCAGGAGCCCCCTGGCCTCCTCAAAGGTGTAAGCTTGAACAAAGGTGTATTCCGGGGCCTGCGGCGCGATTTCCTCCCGGACGAGCTCGTGTTCGAATTCGGAATCGTCAATAAAGCAGATGGAGGGCTTCATCGTGTAGGGACTCCCTGAGAAAGAGCGCGGTGTGCGCTGGCTGAGGTTGCCTTGGGATCAGAGCGTTTGCCCCGTGAGCTTCTCCAGGGCTTCAATGTACTTGTCCCGGGTCTTTTGGATGATGTCCTGCGGCAGCTTGGGCGGCGGCGGTGTTTTCGGCCAGTCCAGGCTCTCCAGGTAATCCCGAAGGAACTGCTTGTCGAAGCTTTTCTGCGGCCCTCCGGGCTGATAGGACGCCATAGGCCAGAACCGGGAAGAGTCCGGAGTGAGCACCTCATCGATGAGAATGAGCCGGTCGCCGATGCGGCCGAACTCGAATTTCGTATCTGCGATGAGGATTCCTTTTTGCGCGGCGAAGTCGCGACCGGACTCATAGATCCTCAGGCTGAGCTCCCGGATTTTCTCGGCCGACTCCTGCCCGAGCAGGCCGACCACCGCGTCAAAGGAGATGTTTTCATCATGGGTCCCGGACTCCGCTTTGGTGGAAGGCGTGAAGATCGGGTGGGGGAGGATGTCGGACTCCTTCAGCCCTTTTGGAAGGGAAATGTCGCAGACGGTTCCCTTTTGCTGGTACTCTTTCCAGCCGGACCCCGATATGTATCCCCGGACGATACATTCCACCGGAAGGGGATCCGCCTTGCGCACCAGCATGCTGCGGCCTTCCAGGTCCTGCCGGTACTTGCCGCACGGCTCCGGGTAGTCGGCGGGGTCCGTGGAGACGATGTGGTTCTCCACGACTTCCTCCAGTCTTCGGAACCAGAAGTTGGAGATCATGGTGAGGATGCGTCCCTTGTCCGGAATGGGGTCGTCCATGACCACGTCGAATGCCGACATGCGGTCGCTCGCGACGATGAGCAGCATGTCGTCGATTTCGTAGACGTCCCTGACCTTGCCTCGCTTGACGAGTTTCAGGTCCTCGAATTCCGACCGTAAAAGCGTCTTTCCCGCCATGTCCGCCTCCTTTCCCTCTCTGCGCCCTCCAGGCTCGAGGCCGTTCCCTGCGGCCCCGGCAGGCGCTGTGGCCTTCCCGGACATTTCCCATGGCACAGGTCAAAAGTCAAGGATGGAACCGGTCGATGACTCCCCCCGTACCCTCAAAGGGACGGTGTTTGCCGGAGCCCGAGGTATCAGCGTAGCGGAGCGATCCCTTCGTTGTTCGGCCATTCGGTATTGAAAGCGTCGGCGTGATGGAGTAAGAAGGGGGCGAGTCCCGGGAGCGGCGGATTCCTTCGTCCCGGAGCAGGGAGGCCCCATGCTGATTTCCACACAGAACCGCGAGATCCGAGATGCCGTCATGCGATTTGATCGTCGAATCGAGGAGATGCACTTGGAGTTTCAAAAGTACCGCGCGGGAGACGTCCGGAAGATGCCGGAGTGGCAGGCGTTCGAGCGGGAGATCCTGGTTTTTTCCAAGCGGAAGATTCTGGACCTGGAGCTCAGCAAGCACCTGGAACGGGTCATGCTCAAGTTCCAAAATCGCAAGAAGATCTGGTTGCGCTGGATCGAGGAGTACCACATGCAACCGAGGACTGAAGAACCCCCTGCCTGAGCCCTTGCCGTGGCGCCACGATCATCCACATCAAAATGGTGTAGGTGATGGTGAAGGTGAAAGGTTAAGGCTTTCGGGCTTCGGGGAGGGAAGGGGGCTCGTTCCTGAGCTCCCGGGCCGGTCTTCGCTACGGACTTGTCCGCGGGGGAATCCGCCCCCTCCCTGTTCCATCCCCGCCGGGCACCGGGCTCCATCCAACCACTACCTGCGCTGTTTGTAACTTCTTCGCCTGTCGCCCAGCACCTGTTCGGCGGGGCATGGCCAGGGGGTCCCCCACGGACAAGCCCGGCGAAGACGAGGCCCTTCCGCAAAGTCACGATCCCCTCTCGCTCCCCATCGCCCGCGAAACCCGTGTAGGTGGAAGTGTCGGTGAAAGGTTAAGCCCCTGCTTTGGAGGCCTGGAGGGAAACGCGTTCCGTGGTGCGCAGGGTCTCAGTCGGTGGATCCTGTCTATCGCGGGGAAGGTCGAAGCCTTGCGGGCGCAACTCCGCGGCTTTGGATTCCAGAGCAACGACTCTTGAAAACGCTTCGTTCGCGTATTCTACGACCCGCCAGTGGCGGGACTGCTGGGGATTCAATTCGACCTGGAAGGGAGAAAGGAAGCCGTGGGCAACAGCATTCCTGGGATGACGGGCATCAGGGGCGGGGGTGGAACGCGG
>Ga0272444_10000624_pt1 | contig 36982 bp, 30 predicted proteins | sample SSMForm13_FD_201033 | JGI IMG/M metagenome (GOLD analysis project Ga0272444, IMG submission 201033) | Marine sediment archaeal communities from Little Sippewissett salt marsh, Falmouth, MA, United States - SSM-Form-13 | ecosystem: Environmental > Aquatic > Marine > Wetlands > Sediment ...
GTGTTTGGCTTCGCTTTCCATCGCAGCCATCAATTGCTTTTTCGCTTCCTGCTGCGACATGCCGGCGATGCGCTCCAGCCGCGATTGCCACTCTTCCACCAACGCGTCATAGGTTTTTTCCTTCTGCGCCAGGGCGGCTTCGCGGACCATCAGCACTTTTTCTCGGGTGGTTACCTCAATTTCTTTTTCATCCAGCAAGTTGGTTTTTCGTTCTAGGTTTTCCTCCTTCAGACATAACCGTTTGTCCAGATTATCCAGTTCCCGTTGTCGTTCCTTGCCTTCACGCTCGACTTCCATTTCTAATTGAAGTCGGCGGTCCTTCAACTTGAGCTCGGCCTCCTTCTCCAGTGCCACCGCCTTGGCCTCGGCTTCTTTCATCACCCGATCGGCCTCGGATTCGGCGTCGCTGAGGCGCTTTTTGGCAATCGAGCGGTGGATCAGGTAACCCACCACCAGGCCGATCACCAGCGCAGCAAAGACGGCCAGAGCCAGCAGTACGAGTTGTAGACCTGTCACTGCCATGCTCCTTGATAGAGTTTATGTCATCGTTCGCCAAACCCGCTTATATAGCTTGGCGAACGCTCAACCTGCAGTACCTTCAAAGACTTACGCTGAAGAGACAAGAAGAGTATGTATGGCGGGCCGTCAGCCTGGGGAGGGCAAGATCCTTACACTTGCGTATACACGTTATCGACCAGAAAAGGCGCCGTTTAACGGCACGCTTATCATGGATGAAGTCTCCTTCTCATTCGATCTTTTCTGGCGTTTTTCGTGACGCCTCCCGTTAGTTCGGTGACGGCATTTGATAAACCAGCCGGTGTCGGGCTGGATTTTCCTGATACTCTCCTTAAATCTTCAAGTTACCCCGCGAACCATCGCCGTTTATTTCGAGCGGCTTGCCCGCGGCAATCTATGTTAATTAATCCCCCGCACGGACCGTGTGACCCTTCAGTTTGAACCTATCGAATGATAGGTGGGCACCTATTTACCGTTCCGGCAATACGCAATGGCGTCTCGCGCTCAAACGACAGGGAAAAGCTCCCAAATCAGTGCTACTGGCTCAATACCATCCAGACTCATCACGCGAACGCGCAGGGGAAAAAATTACTCCTCTCCGTTTTATTGCAGTTTGCTATCAATGTAATTGACAAGATCAATGCAACTCTTGTCGATTTTCTCGCAAACCTCGCGATGGCGACCGACTTGTTTGAAAAACTCGTCGGCAATATCCAACGCGGTGAGAATTGCCACATTAAGGGTCGTGGTTGATTGCGATTCGGCCTGAATCTGCTCCATTTTATCGTTGACGAATTCGGCGATTTCGCGGATGTACTCCTCGTTGCCGTCATGCGCCAACTGCAGTTTACGGCCCAATATCTGAACTTCGACGATTGAACCGGCCAAACCCTCTCCCTTCTATGATTTCTGATCTTATCCTACTTTGATTGTCTGGGCTTTGTCAAGAAATACAGAATAAAGAAAACGCGGACGTCTAAAGAAAAAAACGCGGACGACAAGCAAAAAACCTGCTGCAAAACAAAGGGCGATCGAAAGATTATTTCGACCGCCCAATGACTCTCTGGTGCTGAAGGGGGGATTTGAACCCCCACGAGCGTCGCTCACCACCCCCTCAAGATGGCGTGTCTACCAATTCCACCACTTCAGCACGTTATTTGAATGATCTATTTTGCCATTTCAATTTTAGTCAAATCCGGCCGGACAGGCAAGCGGATTCTACGGCTGTGTCGGTTCGGATGCGGGCTGCGCATCCACTTCCGCCGGGGCGGCTGCCGGTTGAGCAGCCGGTGGTTCCGCCGCCGAAGCTTCAGCCGCAGGCGGTTCGGCGGCAGGCTCAGGCGCCTCCGCTTCGGCCGCCGGTTGAGCAGCTTCCGGCGCGGCTTCAGCCGCATCACCTTCGGCTGCCGGTTGGTCCGGTGCGGCTTCCATCGAATCCTGCGTCTGTTCCGGAGTCACGGCTTGGTCGACGGGTAACGCCGTCGGCGCCGATCCGTCTACGGTCACCGTCTGCTCGTGTGCGCTCAAATAGGCCAACGCCAGGCAGGTGATCATAAACAGCACGGCCACGCCGGTGGTCAACTTGCTCAGGAACGTAGAAGCTCCGGTGCTGCCGAACAGCGTGTTGGAGCCACCGCCTCCGAGCATCGCGCCCAGATCGGAGCCTTTGCCGGTTTGCAACAAGATGACCAGAATCAAAATGACACAGGCCAATACGTGAATAATCGATACGAAAATCAGCATTTTTCCTTCATCCTACGGATGTTCCAAACGTTTCGAGCGCGCAAGTATACTCATCGACAACCACGAACGCAAGGGTTTTTTGGCAGCGGCTCTCCAAAGCTGCTCGGAACCGCCAAAATACGGCAAGTTGCGGCAAAATAAACGATATTTCCCCTTGAAGGAGTCCTGATTCGATGATATCTAAAGAATGTGACCTTTCCGACATTCGACCGACAACGGGAGGTGATGATGAAATCTCTTCGTTATTATCTTGCCCCGGTTATTGTTTTGTTGTTGATTCTCGGCATTTCCACCCATGCCGTGGCCGGCGATGACGTCGTCTGCTTCGGCGATTCGGCCACCGCCGGCGCCGTCGATCTGAGTTTCCCCGACTACCTTGAATTCTTTATCGACCCCGGCGACGGCGACGTCGTCAACGAAGGAGAAGGCGGCGAAACCACCGACGAAGGTTTCTGGCGCGTCATCTGGCTGATCATCTCCCTGCAATACTACGACGCCGAGGTATGGACCTACTGGGAGGGCGGCAACGACATCATCGACTGGGTGGAAGAAATCGATCCCTATCTGTTGTACGACCCGGCCGATCCCGACTACCCCTACCGCGAAGAGCTAAACGACAAGCTCGACGACATCAAATGGAACATCACCGCTTCGGTCGAACTGATCCGGCTGACCGGCGCGGAAGTCGTGCTCGGCACGTACCTGGAGCTTGTGCCTTATCTCGAATGCGGCCCTTCGCCGATCGGTTTTCTGCTGCCGGGCATGGCCGACAAGGCCAATCACTACCTGGCCGAGCTCAATGAAGCGATCCGCGAAGTGGCCGATGACACCGGCGCGCCGCTCAACGACATGAATCTCAACCTCGCGTTGATCGGCGGCCACCTGATCAACTATCACGATTGCAATCACCTCAACGCCCTGGGCAATTTCTACGTCGCCGTCGCCTGGTGGATCGCCGTATTGCCGTATCTGTAAATTCCCTTGCCTGCGGGCTAGGCGAAAAGCATCCGATTTGCTAGCATGCGTACTCACTTGGATTAACGGATAACGGTGCGGCAATATCCGCGCAATTTTTCCAACCGGACGATAACGATGGCGGAGCGCAAACTGATCATCGGCGTTGCGGGAGGCACGGGTTCAGGGAAAACGACCGTCGCCCGCGGCATCCAGAAAATACTCGGCCCGCAACACGTGCTGGTGCTCACGCAGGACAGTTACTACAAAGATCGCAGCGACCTGACGATGGACGAGCGGCAGCAGATCAACTACGACCACCCCGAAGCCATCGACTCTGCGTTGTTGGTCGAGCACCTGCACGAACTCGCCCACGGCCGGGCAATCCCCGAACCGCAGTATGATTTTCATACCCACCTGCGCCTGCCCGAGACCCAAGAAGTGGAACCGCGCAACGTCGTCATCTGCGAAGGAATCCTTATTCTTGCCATCCCCGAAGTGCGCGATCTCTGCGGCATTAAAATCTTCGTGCAGACCGACGACGACATCCGCTTTATCCGTCGCCTCAAGCGCGACATCAACCAACGCGGCCGCTCGGTGGAATCGGTAATCCAGCAATATGTCGATCTGGTGCGGCCGATGCACGAAGCATTCGTCGAACCCAGCCGCCGGTATGCCGACCTGATCCTGCCTGAAGGCGGCAAAAACGAAGTGGCGCTCGACATCATTGCCGCCCGCATCCGGCACGAACTGATCAGCCACGGAGTCGACCTGTGAGTATCGTGGTTGAAAGCAACGGATTGAATATCGACGGCCGCCGGATTCCGTTGCTCTCCGGCGACGTGCACTACTGGCGGCACCCGGCCAATCTCTGGCCGACTCTACTGCAGAAAGTGCACGACCTGGGTCTGCGCATCATCAGCATTTACATTCCCTGGTCGGTGCATGAAACCAGCCCCGGCAATTTCGACTTCGGCGAACTCGATCCGGCCAAGAACCTCGGCGCCTTTCTCGACCTGGCCCACGAGACCGGCCTGGCCGTGCTGACCCGCCCCGGCCCGCACATCAACGCCGAAATCACCCTGTTCGGCTATCCCGAGCGGTTGTTCGAAGACCCGACTTACCTCGCCCGCAATCCGCAGGGCGGCGTATTGACAATGCCGATTCCACCGCGCGCGTTCCCGATGATCAGCTACGCCTCCGAAGCTTTCTGGCGCGAAGTGGAAATCTGGTTCGATGCCCTCACACCGATTTTGCGTCCGCGGCTGCACCCGCACGGCCCGATCTTCGCCATGCAGGTCGACAACGAATGCAGCTACTTTTTCCGCACCGCTCCTTACGATTGCGACTACCATCCCGATGCGCGCAACAAGTGGCTGGATTTTCTCAAGGCCAAGTACGGGCAGGCCGACGCGGTCAACGACGTCTACGACAACAACTCGCCGCTGTCCGACCTGCCGATGCCCGAGCGCTTCCGCGTGCGCGCACCGAAAGATCTGCCTTATCACCTCGACTGGATCGAGTTTAAAGAAGAGCTGCTGGCCGATTCGTTGACGCGTTTGCGCACCCTGTGGGAAGACCGCGGCGTCCGCGACGTTCCTTTCTTCCACAACTTCCCGCCGAGCACGGCGCAAAGCCCGTTGTCGATCACCCGCGTCGAACAGAACATCGATTTCTGCGGACTCGACAGCTACCTGCAAAAAGACAAGTTCGACATTCTCAAGCGGCGCTTTCTCTTCTTGACCGGCCAATCGCGTTTTCCCGTCGCGCCGGAACAGGCCAGCGGCTGCTACCACGCCTGGCCGCCGATCGATCTGCACGATCAGCATTTCACCGCCTTGGCTTCATACATGTTCGGCGTCAAAGGCATGAACTACTACATGATCGTCGAACGCGAGCGCTGGTACGGCAGCCCGATCACCCGCCAGGGCGGCATCCGCAAAGAATCGTGGAATTTCATGAAGGATCACCTTGATCTGCTTTACCGACTGCGACCGTGGGAGTTGGAGCGCAAGGTCAGCGTTTTGCTGCTTTCGGTGCGCGACTACGAGCGCCTGGAAAACGCGTCCAATGCGCTATCGCCGGTAACGCCGATGGTCACCGAGCAGATCTGGCCGAACGAGGAATTGTGCCTGGAAGGCAACTTCGGTTTTTCGCGACCGATTCAACTGCTGCACGCGAAAATGCTGCGAGGGTGGGAGCGAGGACTGACTCGCCTGGGCATTCCCTACGCGATCGGCTCGACCGACCTGACCCTCGAACGCCTGAGCCGACATAAAGTCATCGTTTGCCCGACCTTCGAATTTCTCAGCCGCGATGCCCAGCAGCGACTGCGGTTGTACGTCGAAGCGGGCGGCAATTTAATTTGCGGGCCGGAAGTGCCGTCTTACGACGAACGCCAACAGGAATTTTCCACCCTCGACGGTTTCGCCAGCCGCCCCAACCACCGTCTTGAATGCAGCATCGACACGCTGGTATGCAACGCTGGCGCCGGTCGACTGATTCTGGTCACCGAAGTGCCGATGCCGATCGAGCAGGCCGAGCCGGTCGTCCGCGCCGCCGCCAAGCACCTGCACCTGGAAAGCATTTACCCGGCGATTCCCCCCTGCGAAACCAGCTTGCACCTGGGCCCTGACGGCCGCAAAGTGTTGTTCGTGGCCAATCCTACCGCGCAAGCGCTCCGTCCTGACATCATCACGCCGATCGGTCGCTGCTTCACCGATTTGGAAACCGGCGACAAATTTTATGGCCATGAAGCCGTGCCGGTGGAAATGCCGCCCTACACGGTGCGCGTGTTGGAGGTGGAGCCATGCTGAGCGACCGGGTGATGGTGATCGACACCGATGCGCGTCACTGGCTCAACCTGATCGGCCTGTTTTCCGACAACAAAGAGCCGCCGTCGGTGTTGCTCTGTTTGATGGAAGACAACCATTGCATCAAGGCGATCCACACGATCAAAGGTGTGCTCTGGGGCTTTGCTTTTCCCGGCGAGAACAAGCTCGACCAGGCGCTGGAACTGGCCGGCGCCGACTACGCGCTGCTGTTGCCGCAACGCGCGCTGGCACAGATGTTCTACGAAGCACAAAGCGCTGTCGACCTGCACGACAACTACGTCAAGCAGTTGATGGATCTGATCGCCGGCGTCAAAAACGTGCTCGACGAGCAGGCCGTCTGGTATCCGGAAAAGCCCTATCGTTTCGAACCGCCCGCCTACGAGAAAATCGAAAAGACGTTTAATAGAATCTGGCCCGACGACAGTACCATCGGCTTTTTCGTTTTCGAAAACACACGCCCGTTTACGTCGCTGATCGTCGGCAAGGAAGGCGGCAAGATCAGCCTGATCACGTCCCTCGACGCGCTGGGCATGGCCGACCAGGCGCTCGATTTCCGCAACGGTTACCAGACCTACGGCGAGATGATCGCCCAGCGGTTCGCGCCGCTGCACACCGCGCTGTTTATCGAGTTGGGCTGTTTCCACGAATTGCGCGCCGGCGCCAAACCGCTTTCCTACCTGTATCTGGCCGAGCAGCGCGGACGCGCCCGCCTGTGGCCCAAGCCGTTTAAACTGCGTTTCGCGCTGTGGGCCGCCCGCAAGTTCAAGGGGCTGTAGTTGCGACCCGACGTCAACCGCAAAACAGCCGGCGCCCTGCTGATCGTGATCCTCGTGTACACGCTGCTGATGCACGGCTGGTTTATCAAGGCCGACGCGCGCCCGTGCAACATCAACGAGCTTTCGCACATCATGGGGCCCGTCGACTTCGTCAACCTCGTGCAACAGCGTCCGAGCTTTTACGCCGCCTACCTCGAAGCCTTCAACGGCTACCCGCCGATCGGCATGGTCACCTCGGCCTTTTACGCCCTGTTCGGGCGCACCCACGACGTGGCCGTGTTCAGCCAATTGCTGTTCACCGCGTTGCTGCTGATCGGCATCTACGCCCTCGGCGCGCAATTGCTCGACCGCAAAACCGGACTACTGGCAGCGTGGCTGCTTGCCGTATGTCCGGCGATCACCGAAGTCAGCCGGCAATATCTGCTCGAACTGCCGTTGACCGCGACGACCGTGCTCGCCGTCTGGCTGCTGTTGGCCACCGAGCGTTTCACCGATCGTCGCTTTTCCGTCGCCGCCGGATTGGCCGTCGGTTTGTCGGCGCTGGCCAAGCAGACCTTTTTCGTCTTTTTGCTTGGCCCGATCCTATTCGTTCTGCCGGGCTGGATCCGCGCCATCCGCCACGAAACACCGCCGCGACGCCGTCAAAGCAAAGGACGTGTCGCGTTGCGGCTGACGTTGTCGCTGCTTTTCGCCACGCTAGTCTCCTGGCTGCTTTACCGCACCGAACATCGCGGGGCGATCGAAAACTGGTTCAGCGCCTATCCGCAATATCAACTGCCCTACGGCGTCATCTTTTTCGTCATCACCCTGGCGCTGCTCGCTACCGCCTGCATGTTGCTTTCCGGCCGGTCGACGCCGTTGCGCAACGGTATCGGTGCGGGCCTACTGACGGTACTGGTCGCCTCGCTGTGGTACTTCCCGAAAGGCGTGCTCAACTTCGTGACCTACGCGCAGCAGATGCAGATGAACGTCACCCAATCCAACTTTACGCCGATGTCGCTGCTGGTGTTTTACAAGGCGCACCTGTCTTCTTATTACCTCGGCGCCGTCGTGTTGCTGGCGTTTGTCGTGTCGTTGGCGCTTCTGGCGCTTTTCACCGTCGGCAAGCGCTGGCTGCGGCGCAGTTTTTATCTCAGCGACCTGCTACCCGAACGCAACGCGTTTTTGTTCGTTCTGTTGTGGTTCGCCGTGCCTTTCATCGCCTTCTTTTTCATCAACATCCAAAACGAAATGAATACCGTTCCGTTGCTGCCGCCGTTGACGCTGATCGTTGCGGCGGTCATCGCCCGGGTGCGCCTGCCTTACTCGGCTAAGACGCTCAAGGTGATGCAAAGCGGGCGTAAGGTCGCCGGCGCGCGGGCCACGCACCTTACCGTCGCCACCGTTCGCTGGGCGATGGTCGCCGCGGTGGTCGTCGGCGGCGTGTTGATGATCACGCCCCTGCCCGACGGCACCGGCGATTACCAGATGCTTCCCGGCTCGCTCGACCGCGAAAAAACGGTGGACGCGTGGTACGCGCGCAAACTCAACCCGATCAACTACCTCGTGCCGCGTCCCGACGATTGGCAGGAACGACGCATCGCCAAAACGATGTTCGACCTGCTGCCGCCGACCGGCCCGCTCGATCCACCGCCGCGTATCCTGTCGATGGATGTGGATTTTTATTTTTCCTGGAACACCTTCTGGTATATGGCCAAGCTGATGAACAAGCGCGTCGAGATCCGCTCGCCCTGGCACGCCGACGCCGACTTACTCGACCCCGCTTCGCCCGAATACATCCACACTTACGATTTGATTCTCTACCGGCAGCCGTATCACGAAATTTACCAATACGCGCGCAGCGACTACATCAGTTATAAAAATCTGTGGAAGGCGTTCGCCTTTCTCGACGAGCAGCCGGAAGACTTCCAGGCGGCCTACCCCGTTTACGAAACCTGGATGCTGCCTGACGAGTCGGAAGCGATTCTTTTGAAGAAAGCCGAGTAAAAAAAGAGCGGCATCCGTGCCGCCTTTTATTTGCGTCCTTGCTAGAATTATTTGGTATCAAACCTTAACCAGCCGGATCGGTCAATCCCGCCTCGAAAAAACCTTTCGCACGCAAACGGCATGAGTCGCAACGCCCGCAAGGCCGCCCGTCGGGCAACGGGTCGTAGCACGAGTGCGTCAACGATAAATCGACGTCGAGTTCGACGGCTTGTCGGATGATCTGCGCCTTGGTCATTTCGATCAACGGCGTGTGTACCTTGAAGCGTCCCGCCTGCTCCACGCCCGCTTTGGTAGCGAGGTTGGCCAGGTCGACAAACGCCTTGATGAACTCCGGCTGGCAATCGGGGTAACCGCTGTAGTCGATCGCGTTGACGCCGATGAACAGGTCGAACGCGCCGATGCTTTCCGCGTAAGCCAAAGCGAGCGACAAAAAGACCGTGTTGCGCGCGGGCACGTAGGTGACGGGGATACCCGTAGCGATGTCTTTGTCGTCGCGATCTTTGGGCACATCGACCCGGTCGGTCAACGCCGAGCCGCCGATCCAAGTCAGGTCGAGCGGAACGATGCGATGCGCGGCGACATTCATCGAAGCGCAGACTTTTTTCGCGCGGTCGATTTCAATCGCGTGTCGTTGACCGTATTGGAAGGTCAGGGCGTGAACGGCGAAGCCCTGCTTGATCGCCAGCGCCAGGGTGACGGCCGAATCCAACCCGCCGCTGACCAAAGCCACCGCCGGTTGGTTGGCTTTCATCGACCTGCCTTTTTCTTAAGGGCGCTCAGCCAACGGTAGGGCACGGCCAGATCGCCGGTGCCGTAGCCAAGTTTGATGTGCGGTTTCGTTTTGCCGTGGAAATCGCTGCCGCCGGTGGGCAGCAAACCGCGCCGGCAGGCGATGTCCATGTAGATGGCGGTCTGCGACGGGTTGTGTTTGGTGTACAACACTTCCAACCCAACCAACCCCAAGTCGCACAAATCGGCGATGGCATCGTCCAGCGCCATGTACGACCACTTGCTGTACTCGCCCGGATGCGCCAGCACGGGCAGGCCGCCCGCCTGTTTGATCAAGCCGACCGATTCTTCCGGCGTGAAGCGGAATTTGGGTATGTAGGCTTTGCCGGCGCGGTCGAGGTAAATGTCGAAGGCATCCTGGTATTTTTCCACCACGCCCTTGTTAACCAACACGGCGGCGAAGTGCGGTCGCCCGACCACGTCGCTGCCAGCTTCGGCGCGGACTTCGTCGAGTGTCATCTCGATGCCCAACTCGTTGAAGCGGGCGACAATCTTGTCGTTGCGCTGTGCGCGCACGCCCTTGGCCCAATCGAGCTTTTCCTTCAGCGTCGGATTGTCGATGTCAAGGTAATAGCCCAGCACGTGCACGGTGACGCCGCGCAGGTCGGTGGACAACTCCACGCCGGGCACCACTTCCATGCCCACTTTTTCACCCGCCGCCAGCGCCTCAGCGACGCCGTCGACGGTGTCGTGGTCACTGATCGCCACCGCGCGCAGACCCGATTCGCGGGCCAATGCGACCAACTCGGTCGGCGTCAGCGAACCGTCGGAGGCGGTGGTGTGGGAATGTAAATCGATGCGCTCTTCGGGCAAGTTAGATATCCACCTTGAACAGGCCCTTCATCGACAGGCCGAAGACAATGGAAAGAATGAAATAAACGATGATCCAGTGAACGTGCCAACCCAGCACATTCATCTCGATTCCGGGATACTTCACTTCGATTTCAGTAATCGCGCCGGTCAGTTTCGGTTCGCCCGGATACAACAGGCCGTCCCAGAAATTACCGTCGTGGCGTTTCGGTACGAGATAATTCAGCTTCTCGTTGTCGCCGACGACAAAGGTTTTCGTTTCGCTGACATCGCCGACCTGCACCGTCAGTGTGTGCGCGCCGGGCTCGACGCCGCTCACGCGCCAGGCGATCTCGCCGTCCAGCGGCATGCGCACCGCCGCGGTTTGCACGTCGACGCCGGCGTCGGCGGACAGCGTCGCCTCTTCCTCGAACAGGTTGACCGAACGCGCCACCTTGACGTTAACCAGCACTTCTTCGCCCACGGCAACCGGTCGGTAGCCATACCAGAAGTTGAGCTGCACCAGCAACAACAGCACCGGAACGATCATCACCGCCAGCGGACGCAGGTTGTGCGCCATGTACACCAGGTTCCAGCGCAGGATGCCGCCGATCGAACCCAGCAGCACGCGCAGGCTGTCTTTATAGAGCATGATCGCCAGGAAGTTGCCCTTGATGCGGTCTTTGGCGCGGGTGATGCCCTTTTGGTTGGAGGTGTACTTGTAGATGATCAGCATCAGGATGCCGGTGACGGCGCTGATGATGATCATGCCGGTCATCGGTAGCGAACGGAACGGCAGCATGACGATGGAGAAGACCGCGCTGAGAGCGTTGGAAACCGCGAGCATCGACGTCCCTTCTAGCTGATGTAACCGAGCCCTTGCAGCTTCTTCTTGATTTCTTCTTCGCTCTCGCCTTCGCCGATGTTGGCCAGTTCCTTTTCCAACACGTGGCCGACGAACTCTTCCACCGAACTGTAGCCGGCCAACTCGGCAAACTTCTTGACCCGCGCGTACAGATCCTTGTCCAACTTTACTTTCGGTCCAAACATAAAAACTCCGTTACTTACCGGTAAACAGGTTTCTCCCGATCATTTGTTGCGGTCGCTCGATGCCGAACAACTCCAAAATGGTGACGGGCAAATCGACCAGCGACGGATCAAGCAGTTTGACCTGGCGGCTGGCAAACAAGCTGCCCGGCACTTCTTCCGCACTCATGCAGTGGTCGCCGCCCCAGGCGTCGGTATTCGGACGCAGCAACGGCCCTTCCGGGAACTTGCCCAACGCGGTTTCCCAACTGGCCCGGTAGCCGCGCGCATAACCGATCACCAGGTCCGGCGCTTCGGATTGGTACTTGCCTTTGTACACTTCCGAAGCTTTGTAGACATGACTGATGATGTTTCTGCCGGTTGCCGGATCAACCACCTTCTTCAGTTTTTCGGCGATCTCGTCGAGCAACCGGTCGGCATCCGCCGCGCCGACGATGCCCCGCCCTTCGCGACCCATCAGGTTCAGGTAGAGCGAGTTGATGCCCAGCGTGTAAGCCTTGGTGCCGTACCAGTTGACGTTCTGCAAAAATTCCGTCTCGCGGTCGTTGGGGTCACGCAATTGCACGTAGCCGTTTTCCAACAACCACGACGACAGGTGGAACGATTGATAATACGGCGCGAAACCGTGATCGCTCATCACCATTAACGTCGTCTTGTTGTCGAGCTTGGCGATGGCTTCGCCGAGAACTTCATCCAGCTTGATGTAGGTGTCGCGGACGACGTTGGTGTAGGCCTCGTCCTTTTCCGGATCGTAAGCCGGGTGCTTGTGATCCATCGTGCGCCAGAACATGTGGGTGATCTGGTCGCTGCTGGAGAAGTAGAAGAACAGCAGGCCGTCGTTGAAGCGGTCAAGCTCGTAGCGATACAGGTCGAGCCGCTCGGCCAGCACCGTGTGCGCCTGCTGGAGAAATTCGGCGTTGTCGAGAACGTCGCCGGACAGCGCCTTGGTGTCTTCCGGAATGCCCTGGGTGTGGAACGGGGCGCCGCGGGCTTCGGCCAATTCGGCCGAATATTCCGACGGCGTGCTGATCGGCATCGCCGGTTCGCGCGGGTCGATGTTGATCGGCGAAACGTAAAGTTCGAAAGGCCGCACGCTTTTGAGCAGAAAGCGCACCATGCCTTTGACCGACACCATCGGCATCATCTCGAAACTGAGTTGAATCCAGTCGGTCCATTCGCCGACCTTGAGCACATGGCGTTCGTCCATCACGTCGAGCGCGGCGACGTCGTCTTCCGGATCGACAAAGACGGTGAATTCAACTTCGCTGTCGGGCGGCGATTGGCCCTCGGGTATTTCGACGAAGGTGTTGGGCGGGCCGGTGATTTTCTCCTGCACCGTGCCTTCGATCACTTCGACCGGGAAGACCTTGCCGCCGGAGATGTCGTCTTCGTTTTCCGGCGGATCGTCGGTGAAAAAGGAAAAGCTGCCGTAGCCGCCAAGCAGGTCGGGCGTGCCCATCCCCGACAACGAACGGAAGCGGCCTTCCACCGGCGGGAAGTTGCTGGGCACGGCGAAGATCGTCGCCGGAATGTCGGCTTCGTCGAGGTACTCCCAAAATGCCGGTCCTTTGCGCAATAGCTTCACATCGCCGCTGTCGGTCGGAATCTTATACCCGGCAACATGCCAGAAATTCTGCGGCACTTCGGTTTTACTCGTCGACAAAAACGGCAGGTAGTTGCGCGCGTCACGATGAATGAAGTCGAAAATCGCGTGCCCGCCCGGATTCTGGCCGGTGATGAAATTCGACCAGGCCACCGGGCTTTGCGGCGGGATGCTCGTGCCCAACGCGCGGAAAGCGCCCTCGTTGCGCAACCGCGAAAAGTTGGGCAACAAGCCCGCATCCATCCACTGGCGAGCCAGCAGCGGATCGAGTCCGTCGAAAGCAACGACGATCACCTTAGTACCGTCTTTGGTTTTCAATTCGCCGTCAAGGTTGTTGCTGCCGCAACCGACCGCCAAGCCGGCCGCGCCGCCGAGCATGCCTTGTAAAAACAGCCGTCGTGTAAATTTGCCGCGGCTCATGATGTCGTCTCCTTATCTTTTTTTTCTGTGAGCACCCGCCCGTCGACGAAGCCCGGAATGGGCACACCCAATTGAGTGAGGACGGTCGGAGCGATATCCATGATGGACGGGTCGTCGTCGGCCAATTTGAAATTCGTGAACAACACGCCGGGCACCTCGCGCGGATCGACGCAGTGGTCGCCGCTCCAGGCTTTGACGTTGTCCTCGAACACGTGATCGGTGATGACGCCGGTGGTGCCGTCCCACCCGGCGCGATAACCGACCGCGTAGCCGATGATCAGATCCGGCGCGTTGCCTTTGTACGGGCCGGTGTAAATGTCGTTGGCGTCCCACACCTGATTGATCGCCACGGTGTCTTTTTCCGTGTCGACCAGGCCGTTGAGTTTTTCGATCAGTTCCTTACGCAGCGCCGCCGCCTCTTCGCCCGGCTCGACAATGCCCTGCGCCTCGCGACCACTCAGGTTAATGTACATACCGCCGAGTCCGACCTGATACGCCCGCGTGCGCGACCAGTCGACGTTGTCCAGCCACTTGCCCTGTTTGCCTTCTTCCTTCAGGGCCAGGTAGCCGTTCTGATGCAGCCAGGAATTGAGGTTGATGCCGCGGATAAACGGCTTGAAGCCGTGGTCGCTCATCACGAAAAAGGAGTCGCCCTTTTTCAGCTTTTTCAAGGTGCGGGCCAGCAACGCGTCCATGTTTTTGTATAGATCGAGCACCGCGTCTTTGCGGCCGCCGCCGTTTTTCCCGCGCAGGTTCGGGTGGTCGTCGACCAGATAGCGGAAGAACATGTGCTGGATGCGGTCGGTGCCGTCGAAGACGCAGGTGACCAACCCGGACTTGGTTTTATTCATCGCGTCGAAGAACATTTTTTCGCGCTCGGCGTTGATCAGGTAGGTCTCTTCCAAAAACAGGTCATCGTCGATCAAGCCTTCGTTGAGCACCCAGGTGTCTTCGGCCAAGCCGAGGTTGGCATAAGGGCCGAACTGCTTGGACAGGTACATCGAATAGGCTTTCGGGTGACTGATGGCGAAAGCCGGCTTTTCCGGATCGAGGTTGATCGGCGATACGTACAACGCCGGTTCGCCTTCGTAGTCGGTCAACAGAAAACGGGCGATGCCGCTGACGTTGACGCGCAGGCTGGCTTTGAACTTGAGGCGAATCCAATCGGTGAACTTGCCCTTTTCCAGTTTGATGGTTTCATCGGGCAATTGCAGCAACATGCCGCCGTTTTTGCCCGGCGCCAGCGTGAAGGGAATCATCATTTCCGGCGCGTCTTCGAGCAGCGCGTCGGGCGGGCCGAGCAAGTCGCCTTTGAAGCCGCCGTTTTCTTTGTTCAGCGGCAGAATCACGCCGCCCTCTTCCACTTCGTTTTCCCACTTTTTCGTCGTGTAGAAGCTGAACGTACCCTGGCTGCCGCGGATGTCCGGCACGCACATGCCCGACAGCGAAACGCCGTTGAATTTTTCCGGCGGGAACGTAATCGGCACGCGCAACACCGTCGAGAAAATGCCGTGCTCGCCGAGTACGACCCAGAACGGCTTGCTTTTTCGCAGCAGGCGGATCTCCGGCTTGGTCAACGGAATGGTGTACTTGCCGATTTTGATCTTCTTGCGCGCATCGCCGATGTAGGCCGACGACAGCGTCGGCAGATAAGTGCGCGTATCGCGGCTGAGAAAATCGTAAATGTTGTGCCGGCCGGGATTGGCGCCGGTCATAAAACTCGACCAGGCGACCGGGCTGACCGAGGGGAACGTCGTGCGCAGGCGATAGAAACCGCCGTCTTCGGACAATTTCTTAAACGTCGGCAGGTGACCTTCGCTCATCCATTTTTCGGCCAGCATCGGGTCCATGCCGTCGAGTCCGAGAATGACCACGCGCTTGACCTTGGCGTTGCGCATCGCCCGGCGACGGCGCAACCAGACGTACACGAATCGCAGCGGCCAGATCGCCAGCGAAAACAGCGCGACGAAAAAGGTGGCAATCAAAAAGAAGAAACTGGTGATGAAGGCGAACCCGGCTCCCGGGCCTACGTAAGCGTATGCCGGTACGGCCATTAAAACGAAAAGCGCCGTCAGCGCTGTAACTGCGATGTAACGTCTCATCCGTATCCTTCTTTTTCAGACCGCCACCGGTCGTATCGAACCTATATCAGCATAACCACTGTACATTTCACAGGCAAGCTAAGCCAGGTGATCCAATACCAGCTCGGCTACCTGCGTGATCTGCGGCACTTCGTCGACCGCCTGGGTCGTCCACAAGAAAGCGTCGTCCTGATTGTGCATGCCGCTGAGACCGAAATGTCCAAAGATTTCAGCGCGATCCACCGCACCTTTGAAGTCGAAGCCGTTGATCGACACCGCCACCAGATCGGGGCCCTGATCAGCCAACGGGCCGTGATAGGCCTCTTCGCGGTGGAAAAAGCGCCGCACCAGTTTCTTGCCTTCGTATTCCAACTCGCTCAGGGCCGCTTTGACGTCTTCGATCACCTTGCCGGCATCGGACGGGTCTACGCTGCCCTTGGGGAATTTTCCTTTGGTGTGCACGTAGATCCGGTTCGGATCGAGCACGAACACCTTCGACGTCGGCGCAATTTGACCGAGGCTTTCGGGTTGGTCGACTTCAAACTCGACCAGTCCGTTGTCCCGCAAAAAGCGGATGAGCGCCACTTCTTTTTCCAGGGCGCAAAAACCGTGGTCGCTAAGCATGGTAAAGCCCGACAAGCTGTCGTCTTTGGTCAGCTTGACGTAGCGGTCGGCCATGTTGCCGACGAACGTATCGACGGCGCGGTAATAGCCGATCGCCTTTTCATGATGTTGGTGGTTCTCATCGACCAACGCATCCCACAGGTAGTGATGCAGGCGGTCGGTGCCGGTGACCACAACCTCGAAAAAGTCCCACTCCTCGTCGTTCCACAGCAGCTCGACCGCAGCCTCGCGGCCCTTGAGCGTACGCATCAGATCCTGCAAGGCGTACTGGTGATTGCGGCGAGCCAGGTTGGTGTCGATGTCGATGTCGTAATCGAGGCGACGAAGCTTACCGATGTACTTGGCCGGAAAAACCGCCTTGTGCAATTCGATGGCGACGAATCCGCTGACCAATGCGCCGTTGACCCGGCGGGCCGGATACGTGCCCGGCTGGTTGAGCACCACACTGCGTTTGCCCTGTTTTTCCAGCTTGTCCCAAATCGTCGGTGCCTTCAAATCCGAGTAGTTGGGGAAGGTGAAGTCGTACGTCCCCGGAATCAACTCGGTGAAACCGAAAATGCCGTGCGATCCCGGATCGGCACCGGTCATAAACGACGGCCAACTCACCGCCGAAATCTCCGGCACGGTTACTTCCATCCGGCGCAGGTTGCCCTGCTTGAATATTTCAGCCATGCGCGGCAATACGCCTTGGGCCATCAGGTCATGCAACAACGTATGTGGTACGCCGTCGAGCCCGACAACGACCGCCTTGGTTTTTTTCCGCGAAAACAGCGCCATGAGTCACTCCTACAAATCAAGGGACGCAGATTACAAATATTAATGGATAAGGGCAAGGGGGTTGTTGCGATTTAATCTCAGATGTCACTCTGTGACACGATGGGCTCACCCGTGCGTATTTTTCGCACTACCGGCGCCAAAGCTGCGGCGAGTTGTTCTGCACCCTGCGGCGAAACATGCACAACGTCGAGAAAACAGGCGGGATCATCAAGCGCCGCGAAAATTTCGGTGTAGAAAACGTGCTCATGCTCGGTGGCAGTCTGTCGCATCAAAGCGGCGTACTCCGGTGCAATCGCCTGCCCCTGCATGTTGACTTCCGGGCTGAGCAACAGTTTCACACCGTTTGCAGCCAAAGCGTCGATCATCTCATTCAGAATTTTTTCCGGATCGATTTCATCCTGCGGTTGAATCGTCCATTGCAGCGTCTGACGCGCACCGACGATGCGCTTGCGCAGCCAATGATAGCTACGCTGCTTGTACAACCACCCCAGCAATCGCACCGCCGTCGGGTCGGCCGTGCCCAACATCACCGCCTGCCGACGCGCTTCCGGATTGCTCAATTCGGTTTCCTTTAAGAGATCATTGGCCCAACGCCAGTAGGCAACGGCATCCGCGCCGTATTGCTCGTTGCCGCCGTAATAGAAAATCACCAGATCCGGTTTCAGCTTCAGTAAAACCTGTTTGAGATAGATGGCGAGTTGAAACGAGTTGTAACCGCTCCAACCGACGTTGCCCACTTCGTAACCGGGCCCCAACGCTTCGGCCAATCGCGCCGGATAGGCTTGATCGATTTCCAAACCCATGCCGTAGGTACTGGAAGAACCCAGGCATAAGACTCGATAAACGTCCGGCGTTTTTGTCAGCGGCATCGGCCCGCCGGGCAGCATGATTTCGGGCAGATCCGGATCGTCGTAATCGCCGAACAGGTTGGTGTGTTCGCCAAGCTGCCACGTGCGTTGGCGTTCGGTGAGTTGACCGTCGTCGGGTCGCCAGGCCGGATCGGCAATGTCCAAGCCAACCTCCGCCGAAACCCACACGGCCGTCAGAGTCAGCAACAACGCCGCCACGCGCCGCGCGCGCCCCTCGCCCCGTCCGCCGACGTAAACAAGAAACGCCGCCGCCGGCAGCGGCGCAAGCCAGGGCATCGCAGCCCCCGCACCCAAAGCCAATGCCAACACGACCAGCCAAAAGCCGACGAGCCAGATCGCAAAGCCGATTTTACGCCTTGCGCCCGACAATCCGACCCACACGCCGAGCGCCGCCAACCACGAAATACCACCGCCCAACGGGCCGAGGTTGCTCGCCGGCAACAGCATTTCGGATAACGCCGCCGACAACCCGCAGGCGATCAACGTCGCAACGGGCCAAAGAAAAACGAGAGGGTCAGGTTTGTTCTTGCGCATGGATGGATCCTGTCCAGGTCTGCCGAATCATAACGATCCGGGCCGTTCTTGAACAGCCACAGCGAAAACGGCTAGGATACGGGCGACTCACCTATGGAGTATGAATGGTTCGCGGGATCGTCATTTCGTTGCTCGTCTTGGCATTGTCCGCCGTTGTGGTCGACGTCGCTTTCGCCGAGGAAACGCGCGTGATCGGAGCGACCGCCGCACGCAAAGACAACGTCTTATCGGTCTCGTTTGAAGTGGCCAACGCTTTCACCGAAGACATGGAAAACGCGATCATGTCCGGCGTGCCGCACACCTTCACTTACTTCTTTGAGATTTACCGCGCAATCGACGCCTGGCCCGACCTGCGTATTTACCATTGGCAGGTGCAGCGTACGATTCGCTACGATACGTTGAAAAAAACTTTTTCCGTTCAGACCGACCAAAGCGAACGCACACGCCACACTTCTGACTTTGCCGAGGCCAAACGATGGATGGTTCGCTTCGACAATTACCCGGTCGGCGTTGTGCAGCAGCTTGATTCCAAGTTCAAGCATTTCGTGCGGGTCAAAGCCAAGTTGGATCCGATGAACTGGCCGCTGTTTTTGGACAAGATCTTTTTCTTTATGAACTTATGGTCGTTTGAAACACCCTGGCAGCGGATCGATCTGCCATTGGAACCCGAAAATGTCGACGCCCCCTGACCCGAAAGCCGAATTGACGCAAGAACAGCGCGACGCAATTCGCCGTAAGCGCGAGTTCAAAGCGATCATCGCCATCGGCATCACTCTCGGCCTGCTGTTTTTATTCGAGGCGACCTTCATCGACTTCCGCGGCAGCATCGGACAAAGCAACCTGCTGTTCTTCACGCTGATCAACATCAACGTCATCCTTGCCTGCGTGTTGCTGTTTCTCATTTTACGCAACGTTTCCAAGCTGCTGTTCGAGCGCCGCCGCAAAGTGCTCGGCGCACAGTTACGCACCCGCTTGGTCGTCGCATTCGTTACCTTCGCCCTGGTGCCGACGATCATCCTGTTCTACGTCGCCTGGTCGTTTATCTCCAATTCGATCGAGCGATGGTTCTCGTTGCAAATCGAGCAAAGTCTGGAAGAATCGCTGAAAGTGGCGCAGTCGTACTACAACACCTTCGAGGAAATGGCGATTGCCCACGCCGATGAGCTGACGGCGATGCTGGCCAAGCAGAAGGATTTCGTCGACAACACCGGTCCCGTTTCCGACGCCATCGCCGATGCAATCGCCGAACGCCGGCGCCTGTTGGACGTCGACGCCATCGAAGTTTACCGTTCGCCGAAAGCCAAACCGTTTTTCGTCGTCTCCGATCAAATGCCCGACGAATTCTGGAACACCGAAGAACTGGACATGATCCGCAAAGGCTTTTCCGGTAAAAGCCGCGGCAGCGAGGTGGTCAACCTCGGCGAGGCGGAGATCGTTCGCGGCAGCGCGCCGCTGGTCAACGACAACGGCGCGGTGGTCGCGGTGGTGGTGATTAGCTATTTCGTGCCGCAAAGCCTTGTGCAGAAAATGCGCACCATTCAAAAGACCTACGAAGAATACCGGCAGTTGGTCATCTTCGAGAGCCCGATCCGCACCAACTACCTGATTATTCTCGCGCTGATCTACATGTTCATTTTCTTCAGTGCGACCTGGTTCGGCTTTTACCTGGCGCGACAGATCACCGAACCGCTGCAGCGCCTGGCCGACGGTGCGCGGCGCTTTGCCGGCGGTGAATCGGGCGTGCAGATCGAAAAGGTCGCGGAAGATGAAATGGGCTTGCTGGTCGATGTCTTCAACCGGATGTGGGCCGAGTTGGACACCAGCCGTAACGCGCTTGAACACGCGATGAGCGATCTGGAACAAACCAACGTCGAGTTGGAACGCCGCCGCAGCAGCATGGAAACGATTCTGGCCAACGTCGCCGCCGGCGTGCTTGCGTTCGACAACGAAGGCCAGGTCACCACCTGCAATCCCAGCGCGGAACGTATCCTCGGCATCCGCGCTAAGGAAGCGCTGAATAAAACCTGGCTCTCGCTGTTTCCTCCGGAAATGAGTGAAGCCTTCGAAAAGCTGGCCGAACAAATGCGCATCGGCCATCGACAAACCGTGCAGGCACAAGTTGAAATCACCGTTACAGGGGAACGGCGCACTGTGCTGGCTATTCTTACAGCGTTGCGCAACAAGCAGGGCCAGGCGACCGGCGCGGTGCTGGTCGTCGACGACCTCACCGAGCTGCTCAAGGTGCAGCGTATGGCCGCCTGGCAGGAAATCGCCCGCCGCATCGCGCATGAGATTAAAAATCCGTTGACGCCGATTCAACTGGCCGCTCAGCGTCTGCAAAAACGCTACGGCGATCGCTTCGACCGTGAAATCGACAGCGTTTTCTATGACTCCACCGGCACGATCGTCCGCCAGGTGGAAGAGCTCAAACAAATGGTCAAGGAATTTTCCGACTTCGCCCGCATCGCCGAGGCCAAGCCGGCGCCCACCGAAATCGCCGACGTCATCCGCGAAGCCGTCATCCTTTACAGCGAAGCGCACAAACGAATCAAATTCCACACGAAAATCGACGGCGCCATGCCGCGCATGATGATCGACCGCGATCAAATGAAGCGCGCTTTCATCAACGTGCTCGACAACGCCATCGGCTCTATCGAGGGTTCCGGCGAGGTCAACATCGGCGCCTGGATGACCGAAGGCGGTAAGACAGTGCGCATTGAAATCGCCGACACCGGCAAGGGCATTCCCAAAGCTTACCGCAGCCGGCTGTTCGAGCCCTATTTCTCCACAAAAAAGATGGGCACCGGCCTGGGTTTGGCGATTGTGCATCGCATCATTCAAGATCACGGCGGCTCGGTCCGCCTGCGCGATAACCAGCCGAAAGGCACCATTGTCGCCATCGAACTGCCGGTCCGCTCAGAGGAACATTCCACAGAAATATCAATGCCTTCCGATGATAAATCGGACGAGAAAAACAACGAATAGCAAAAATTTGCCGTCCGGCTCCGCTTCCCCTTTGCAGGTGTTGCATTTATGCTACAATTCCGCTCGGCAAACATAACTGGAAGAGGATAATCGTGGAACGACGAATCCTGATTGTGGACGACGAGCCCGACATTTGCGAAACCCTCGGCGGCATTCTCGAAGACGAGGGTTACGCCGTGCAATCGGTGTCCACCGGCGAGCAAGCCGTACAAGCGGTCAGCGACGAACCGCCCGACCTGATTATCCTCGATATCTGGATGCCCGGCATGGACGGTCTGGAAGCGCTGGAAAAAATCCGCGAGATCAATCCGACCCTGCAGGTGATTATGATCAGCGGTCACGGCAACATCGAAACCGCGGTCAAGGCGACCAAGCTGGGCGCTTACGATTTCATCGAAAAACCGCTTTCGCTTTCCGAAACGGTGCTGCGCGTCAACCGGGTGATGGAACACATCCGCCTGGAAGAAGAAAACCTGCGCCTCAAAGCCGGCATCGAAGCCAAGTTCGAAATGATCGGCCACCACCCGTCGATTAAAAGTCTGCGCGAGCAGATCGCCCTCGCCGCCCCGACCGACAGTTTCGTGCTGATCACCGGTGAAAACGGCACGGGCAAAGAATTGGTGGCGCGTCAGATTCATATGCAGTCCAAACGCAACAAGCAGCCGTTCGTCGAGGTCAATTGCGCCGCCATTCCCGACGAACTGATCGAGTCGGAGTTGTTCGGCCACGAAAAAGGCGCGTTCACCGGCGCCACCGAGCGTCGCCGCGGCAAGTTCGACCTGGCCGACGGCGGCACGCTGTTCCTCGACGAAATCGCCGACATGAGCCTCAAGACCCAGGCGAAGATCCTGCGCATTCTGCAGGAACAGCGCTTCGAGCGCGTCGGCGGCAGCGAGTTGATTCCGGTCAACGTCCGCGTCATCACCGCCACCAACAAAAACCTGGAAACGGAAATCGCCGAAAACCGTTTTCGTGAAGATCTCTACTTCCGCCTCAACGTCATTCCGCTGCACGTGCCGCCCCTGCGCGAGCGCCGCGAAGACATCTCGGCCTTCATCGATTTCTTCAGCCGCCAGTTCGCCGCGCGTTCGGGCCTGCCGCCGCGCAAGTTCACCGAGCAGGCGCGCAAGCTGCTGATCGAATACGACTGGCCGGGCAACGTGCGCGAGTTGAAAAACATCGTCGAGCGCCTGGTCATCATGACGCGTTCGGATACCGTCACTGACGAGGACGTCAACACGGCTTTGAAAATGCAACCGGTCAAACCGGAAACCGGCGATGAGCAACTGTACGGTATCGACGATTACCGCCGGGCGCGCTCCGCCTTCGAACGCGAATACCTCATGCGCAAGCTGGAAGAATTCAACGGCAACATCACCAAAACCGCCGAAGCGGTCGGCATCGAGCGCTCGAACCTGCACCGGAAAATCAAGGCGCTCAACATTGACATGCCGCGGGAGGAAACATGATTACCCGCGATCGTACCCGGCAGATCCTGGTTGGCGACGTGCCCATCGGCGGCGGCGCGCCGATTATCGTGCAGTCGATGACCAACACCGATACCCGCGACGTCGAAGCGACCATCGCGCAGATCAACGCGTTGCAGGGCGCGGGGGCGGAAGTGGTGCGCCTGGCCGTGCCCGACGCCGAAGCCGCCCAGGCGCTGCCGGACATCGTCGAGCGCACGAGCGTGCCGTTGGTCGCCGACATTCACTTCGATTACAAACTCGCGCTGGCATCGGTCGATGCAGGCGTGGCCATGCTGCGCATCAATCCGGGCAACATCGGTAGCCGCGAACGGGTGGAAAAAGTGGTGCAGGCCTGCGCCGACAAGAACGTGCCCATCCGCATCGGCGTCAACGCCGGCAGCCTGGAAAAACGCCTGCTCGACGAGCACGGTGGGGCTACCGCCGAAGCGATGGTCGCCTCGGCGATCGGCCACGTCGCCATTCTGGAGGAGCTTGGCTTTTCGCAAATCAAAGTCAGCCTCAAGGCTTCGGACGTCGAGCGCACCGTGCAGGCCAACCGGTTGTTCGCCGGGCAATCCGACATCCCGTTGCACCTGGGCGTCACCGAGGCGGGCACCGTCTGGACCGGTGCCATCCGCAGCGCCGTCGGCCTGGGCATCCTGCTGCATGAAGGCATCGGCGACACCATCCGCGTCAGCCTGACTGGCGACCCCGTCCCCGAAGTCCGCGCCGGCTGGGAAATCCTGAAAAGCCTGGGCCTGCGCGAACGCGGCATCGTCATCACCAGTTGCCCCAACTGCGGCCGCCTGGAGCGTTCGATCGAAGACGTCATCGACGAACTGGAACAGGAATTGAGCGACGTCACCGAACCCTGGCACATCGCCGTCATGGGTTGCAGCGTCAACGGCCCGGGCGAAAGCCGGCAGGCCGACATCGGCGTCATCGCCGCCCGCGAAGGTTTTCTCATTTACCGCGGCGGCGAGTTCTGGCAGAAAATCACCCGCGAGCAAGTGCTGCCCGCGGTCAAAGAAGCGTTGGAATTTCTCAACACGATACAAGGTCGATAAGGAGCATTCGGTGAAATTTTCGCAACTGTTCGCCCCCACCCTGAAAGAAACGCCCGCCGACGCGGAAGTTGTCAGCCACCAACTGATGCTGCGCGCCGGGATGATCCGCAAGCTGGCCGCTGGCATTTACGATTACCTGCCCCTCGGTCTGCGCGTACTGCGCAAGGTCGAGCAGATCGTGCGCGAGGAAATGAACCGCGCCGGCGCTCAGGAAGTGCTGCTGCCGGCGGTGCAACCGGCCGAATTGTGGATCGAAACGGGACGCTGGAATATGTACGGCCCCGATCTGCAACGCCTGAAGGACCGCCACGGCCGCGATTTCTGCCTCGGACCGACGCATGAAGAGGTGATCACCGACGTGGTGCGGCGCGACGTGCGCAGCTACCGCGAATTGCCGATCAACTTGTATCAGATTCAAACCAAGTTCCGCGACGAGATCCGCCCGCGCTTCGGTCTGATGCGCGGTCGCGAGTTCATCATGAAAGACGCCTACAGCTTCGATGTCGACGACGAAGGCTCGAACAAAAGCTACGAAGCGATGCGGCAGGCGTACAATCGCATCTTCAAGCGTTGCGGCTTGCGCTTCCGCGAAGTCGAGGCCGACCCGGGCAACATCGGCGGCTCGTTCAGCGCCGAATTCATGGTGTTGGCCGACACCGGCGAAGACGCCATCGTTTACTGCGAAGGGTGCAGCTACGCGGCCAACATGGAAAAAGCCCAGGTCTCCGAACCGCCCGACGAACCGTTCGCCGGGGAGATGAAAGAGATGGAAAAAGTCGCCACGCCGGACCAGCGCACCATCGAGGAAGTCTCGGCGTTTCTCAAGGCGCAGCCGAGCGACTTGATCAAAACCCTCGTTTTCATCGCCGATGAAAAACCGGTGGTGGCTCTGGTGCGCGGCGACCATGAAATCAATCCGCTTAAATTGCAACGCGTACTCAAAGCCGAAGTGATCGAACTGGCCGACCCGGCCGTCATCGAGCAGGTCACCGGCGCGCCGGTCGGTTTCGCCGGACCGCAGGGACTCAAGGTCGAGCGTCTGATCGCCGACTTCAGTCTGCGCGGGCAAGGCAACATGATCACCGGCGGCAACGAAGTCGACGTGCACGTCACCGGCGTCAACCTCGGCCGCGATTTCACCCCGACCCAATGGGCCGACATCCGCAACGCGGAGGAAGGCGACGTCTGCCCCCGCTGCGGCGGCTCGTTCAAAATTCAGCGCGGTATCGAAGTCGGTCACATCTTCAAGCTCGGCACCAAATATTCCGAACCGATGCGCTGCACCTTCCTCGACGAGCAAGGTCAGGAACAAACGGCGATCATGGGTTGCTACGGCATCGGCGTCAGCCGCACCGCGGCGGCTTCGATCGAGCAAAACCACGACGACAACGGCATCATCTGGCCGATTCCGCTCGCGCCGTTCCAGGTCATTATCACGCCGCTGGGCAAAGCCGGCAGCGACGAAATGAAAACGGCGGAAAAACTTTACGAAGACTTCCGGGCGCAGGGCATCGAAGTGTTGCTCGACGACCGCGACGAGCGCCCCGGCGTCAAATTCAAAGACGCCGACCTGATCGGCGTGCCGCTTCGCATCACCGTTGGCAAAAAAGCGCTGGCCGAAAATGCCGTCGAGTTGAAGCAACGCGGCGCCAAGGAATTCGAACTGGTCAAGATCGACGAAGTGATCGCGAAGATCCAGTCGATCATCAAGGAGGCGTTCGATGCCTACAGCGCGTAACCGCCTGTTGGTCGCCCTCGACGTCGACGCGCCGGAAAAGGCGCATGCGCTGGTCGATCAACTGACCGGGCACGTCGGCGGATTCAAAATCGGCAAGGAGTTGTTCGTCACCGCCGGACCGAGCGTAGTGCGGCACGTGGTCGAACGCGGCGCGCACGTCTTTCTCGACATGAAGTTCCACGACATCCCCAACACCGTCGCCGGTGCGGTTCGCGCGGCGGTGCGGCACGGGGTCTGGATGCTCAACGTCCACGCCTCGGGCGGCGCGGCAATGGTGCGCGCGGCGGTGGACGCGGCCCGGCAGACGGCCGAGGAAACGGGCGGCGAGTTCCCGCTGGTCATCGGCGTCACCATTCTGACCAGTCTCGACGACGAGGATCTGAAAAACGTCGGCATCGCCACACCCGCTCATTCCGCGGCGTTGCGCCTGGCCAAGCTGTCGCAGCTCAACGGCCTGCACGGTGTCGTCGCCAGCGCGACGGACGCGCGCAACATCAAAGATCACTGCGGCGAAAATTTCGTCGTCGTCAGCCCCGGCATCCGCCCGGCGGGCAGCGACGCCGGCGACCAGAAACGCTTGATGACGCCGGCCAAGGCGATCGCCAACGGCGCCGATTACCTGGTGGTCGGTCGGCCGATCACCCAGGCGCCCGATCCGGCGGCGGCGGCCGACGCGATCGTCGCGGAAATCCGGCAAGCCCTGGGAGACTGAACGATCGTGCGCACGCTGATCGTCGAAAACGTCAAACGCAATTGGCTGCTCAATGAAGCGCGGTTGATTCAACGTCATCTGCCCGAGCAGGCCGCGGTCTGGCATGCGCTTACTCAACCGCCACCCTCCCACGATTCCTTCGACCGCCTGATCATCGGCGGTTCGGAAATCTCCATTCTGGAAGACCACGATTGGCTCCACCGCGAACAGGAATTCGTTGCTCGCGCAATCGACGACGGCAAGCCGGTGCTCGGCATCTGTTTCGGTCATCAGATGATCGCCCGCGCTTTGTGGGGCAAGAACAACGTGCGTAGCGCGCCGGTGGCCGAGTTCGGTTGGCGCACGGTCGACCTCGACACAAACGATCCGCTGCTGGCCGGTCTGCCGAAAGCGCCGACGCTGTATTGCAGTCACTTTCAGGAAGTGATCGACCCGCCCGCGCAGGCCCGCGTGATCGCCGAAAGCGACATGTGCGGCGTGCACGGCCTGGCCCTGCGCGACAAGCCGGTCTGGGGGCTGCAATTCCACCCGGAGATGGACAAGCTCAACGGCATGAAGATCTTCGCCTACGTCGGTCCGCTCAAGCGGCAGGTCAACGTCGATCTGGCCGCGCAGTATCGCCGCGCGCGCGAGCCCGCATACGCAGCCGTGATTTTCCGCAATTTTTGGAAGGCGTCGTAATGGAAATGCAACATCCCGAAGTGCTCGACCGCATCGCCGTGATCCTGGTGCGGCCGACCGGCGACGGCAACGTCGGCCAGGTGGCGCGGGCGATGCGCAACTTCGGCCTGTCGCGTTTGATACTCATCGACCCGCCCGACCTCGACACCGAACTTGCTCGCAAAATGGCGACCCGTTCCTACGACCTGGTGGAAAACGCCGAGGTATACGACACCTTGAGCGAAGCGCTGCAAGACTTTCACTTCGTTGCCGGCACCTCCAGGCGGCTGGGCCGCTTCCGCCGCCGCTTCTGCACATCGCAGGCGCTGCCGCAATGGTTACTGCCGCAGATGGGCGCCGACAACCGGGCAGCGCTTGTTTTCGGCAACGAGGTCAACGGCCTTTCGATGGAAGAAATGGACCTATGCAACCAACTCGTGGAAGTCGAAACCGACCCGGCGCACCGCAGCCTCAACCTGGCCCAGGCGGTGGTGATCGTCGCTTACGAGTTGTTCTCGCACGCCGCCGAAACGCCCGCCGACACCGACGCCTACACGCCGGCCGATCACAAAACAATGGAGTCGATGTACGAACACATGCGCCGCATCTATTTGGAAATCGGCTTCCTCGACGATGATAATCCGGAACGCATCATCCGCGCGTTGCGCCGCTTGTACAGCCGCGCCGCGCCGGACGATCGCGAAGTACGCATTTTGCGCGGCATACTGCAAGACACCGAATGGTACCTCAATCGAGTAGCGAAAAAGGGAGTACGCGATGGCCACCGCGAAATGGCTCGGGACGGCGAGTCTTGAGCTGAAACACAACGGCAAAGTCCTGCTGATCGATCCGCACCTTTCACGCCCCAACAAGTGGGAGACGTTCACCCAGCCGCTGGCGCCGAAAGCGGATAAAATCGACGCCTACCTCGACACCATCGAGGGCGAAGTCATCGGCATTCTGATCACCCACAGCCATTCCGATCATTTGTCGGACACGCCCTACATCGCCAAGAAGCTCGGCGTGCACGTCTGGGGCAACGAAAGCGCCGACACGGCGATGAAAATATACGGTCTGCCCGGCTGTCCGCTGGTGTTGAAAGGCGGCGAAAAATTCAAGATCGGTCCGTTCACCATCGAACCGGTCAAAACCCGGCACGGCAACGTCGCGCTCGGCCGCGTCCCCTTCCCCGGCCGGATCTCACCCGATGCCAAGCCGCCGCTGTACGCCTGGCAGTTCAAACACGGCGAGCCGCCGCTGGTCGTGTTCGTCACGGCGGGTAAGCGCACGCTTTACCACCAGGGCACCGCAAACCTGATCGACAATCTGATTCCGATCCGCGAAATCGGCAGCGCCTGGATCTGCGCTTCCGGTTACAAGTACACGCCCGACTTTCCCAAGCGCATCATGCGGCGTCTACATCCTGAAAAGGTCATTCCTTTTCACTTTGAGGATTTTTCGAAACCGCTGTCGGAAAACACTTCGCTGATTCCCGGTTCCGACCCGCACGAATTCGGCAAGAAAATTCAGGCCGTTGCGCCGGACGTGGAAATCCGCGTACCAAAGCCCTACGAGGTCATTCCGTTTTAGGAGGCCCTAGTGAACGAGCGTCCGCAAAAAGCTTCCCTGGGCATTCGCAATCGCGTTTTGCTGTGGACGCTGTTTATCTCGGTGACGCCGTTGATCGCCATGTACCTGCTGCTGGGGCAGGTGTTGGAATCGACCGGCATTCTGATCGTCAAAGACGCGGGCGATTACGCCGACCGCAAAACGCGTTTGCTCAATTCGGCTCTGCGCAGCGACCTGGAAACGACGCTGCAAATCAACGCCGACATCACCGAAGACATGTTCCATCACATCTACAACCAATCGGGACAAGACGCCGATGCGACGTTGCATAAATTTCTGACGATTATCGAAACCGACCTGTCCAAGATTTTCGTCTTCGACGAAAACGATCGCATGCTTTATCGACCGCCGGTCGATGAAATGCCCCTGTCCATCGACAACCGGAACGAAATTGTCGCTTTTCTCAAGTTGAACAATTACCTGTACACGATCGTGCCCCTGGAACCGACGTCATGGCAGATGCTGATGGCCGTGCCGGTCATCACCCAAAACAAATGGCAGAGCTCGGCGCAACGATTTAAAAACGATTTTACCGGCGACGTGAAAGCCAAAACCGACCAGGCGCTGTCCTGGCTTTACCTGAGCGCCCTTTCGTTGTTGGTCGGATTAGGGTTGACCGCGCTGCTGCTGTCGCGCTGGTTAACCAAAACCATCAGCACACCGATCGAAACGTTGGCCGAAGCAGTGGAATCCTTCGACGGCATCACCCCGGCGACGGTCATGCCCGAGCGGCGCGACGAGATCGGCATGTTGACGGAAAAATTCAACGAAATGACCAACAAGTTGATCTATGCCCGTCATGAATTGGCGACCAAAAAAGACGCGCTGGAAAAAGCCGACCGTGAGTTGATGAACCTGAATCTCACCTTGGAAAACCGCATTAACGCACGCACGGCCAATCTACAGGAAGCGCTCATGAAGTTGCGCGAGTTGGATCGTAACAAAGATGAATTTCTCGGGTTGGTCTCGCATGAGTTGAAAACGCCGCTGACCAGCATATCTGCCAGCGCCGAAGCCTTGCTCAGCAAAGACCTGCAACTGACCCCGGAAGGGCGCGAGCGTTTTCTGCACATCATTCAAAGCGAAACCGAACGCCTGGGCCGTTTGATCAACGACCTGCTCGACATGACGCGGTTGGAAGCCGGGCGCATGCCATTTCATTTCAAGCGCACCGACATGGCCGACCTGATCCGTCAGACAGTGGAATCGTTTCAGGTGCCGATCGAACGCAAGGGACTGAAGCTGGATTTGGAAATCGACGAGGATACCCGATTGAAGAAAGTGATGCTGGACAGCGATCGCTTTGTGCAAGTGCTGACCAACCTGCTGTCCAACGCGCTGAAATACACCAATCGCGGCCGGATCAGCGTAAATCTCAACATGGTGACGACGACCCAGAAGCCGACGATTCGTCTCGTCGTGGCCGACACCGGCATCGGCATTCAAGCCGACGATGCGTCCAAGGTGTTCGATCGCTTTCAACAAATCGAGCGTTTCGACACCCACCACGAAGGATGGGGATTGGGCATGCCAATCAGCCGAATGCTGGTCGAATCGATGGGCGGCGAAATTCATTTTGCCAGCAAGCCCGATCACGGCACGGCATTTACGGTTACGTTGCCGTTGGATGGAGCGCCCGAGACCGAAGCGCCGGATGGGTCAGTGAATGGAAAGCAAAATCAACATGATTGACACTCGCGGCCTCAACATGCCATTAGTGTTAGCTTAGATGTTATGTGGATATGGAGCGCATAAGCAATGAAATGCTATTTCCACCCTGAAGAGGAAGCCATCTACGAGTGCACGGCTTGCGGTAAGCCGATCTGCGCCGATTGCATGCGCTTTGACGACGATGACCAGGTCGTCTGCCCGGCTTGTACCTTGGAAGCGGCCGTCGAATTCGCCGACGAAGATACGCGCGAATACATGGAAAAGATGCACCGCCTGCAGCAGCAAAAGCGAGAAAAGAAAACGCTGGAAGACAGGCTGGAAGGCGTCAACGGATGGTATCTCCTCATCATCCTTTTGCTGATCGGCGTCAACATCTACTTTCAGAATTACATCGACCGCGCCGGCGAACCGGCAGTCTTTGATGCCAAGCGCTTCGCTCAAAGCGGCAACCCCGCAGGGGAAATGTCGTACATCCTGGCCAAAATCATGGCCTACGCCAACGATCACGACGGCGCCTTTCCCGAAGGCCTGGATGAGTTGCATCCCGATTACCTGGAGTTGAAACCACGGATTCTGGGCACCGATGACCAATACACCTATTCGGTCATCGCCGGGCCCGAAGGCTTTATTTTAAATCTACCGCGAGCGGACCGGTACGGGTATCGCAAGTTGTACGCCACCGCCGACGGAATCATAAAGATCGAATGATGAATCAACGCGGACTGACATTTATTGATCTGGTTTTTCTGCTGGTCATCGGTGTGATCGGGGCGATTACCCTGTACCGTATCGACGCTGTATACCAGACGCACTACCGCTTCGCCTGTTACGAAAACCAGAAAGCCCTCGACAAAATTTTGTGGGATGCTAATTATGAAAACAAACGTGAAATCTGGGAAGTGCAAGCTGCCTATACGATTCAATACCCGAACGCACAAGCCCCGGTGATGGTTATCCTCTACAACCCGCGAATCAATGAATACGAGCACGAAATGACAGTGGTTCCTTTGGAAAAAGCAGGCCGCCTGTATGAATTGACCTGCCCCTTGGATAAGCAGGTGCATAACTCCCCGGTGATCAATTACTGGTTCTATTGGGGTCGGTGGCATTGCTTATACAACCGCTATCATTCCGAATAATTCTGAATACAACTTCCGCGAAAAAGCGAAATATACAAAAATAACTGGACACTATTGCCGATTTTCCGCTCACCAAAGAAGATTTTCCTTCGTACGAAAACGGATGAATTTGAATGATTTACGATTTTTTTTCTGATTTATAGCTTTAATGCTTGAATTTGCGGATAAGTTTGTCTAAAAAAACTATCTGGTTTAGTATAGGGCTGTTCCGGCAGCGGCGTTGACTTGACATCGACCGGTCAAGCCAATATAAATGTTTGGTTTTTTTACTCCGGATAGATGAGGGGGATTGTTGTATAAAGTCCACTTACCATCCGTTCGCTTCTTCAAAAGGTAGATTACAAATTGAGCGATAACGACAAAAATGACAACACAATAACTGCCGATATCCCCGAATCGGTTTTTGAAGAAGCTCTGCGAGCAGTGGAAAACATCCAGGCCGAGGCGCGCAAGAAAGATAAAGACGCCAAAGCCCAATCGAAAAAGGATGAATCCGTCGAGATCGACATCCCCGCAGAAGAAGATACGGAATTGATTGACCTGATGGAACTGCTGGAAGAGGGCGAAGCTCAAAAACCCGCAGCCGGTAAAAAGCCGAGCGCCAAAGCCGACGTCAACGATTCCGACCTTTCTGTTTTATCGCGCTTGTTGGAAGAGGAATACAACCTCGAGAAAGAGGCCAATTTTTTCAAGAATGTCCTCTTCGACAGCCTGAAAGAAGACGAAGCCAAGATCGACGACTCGTTGTTGAAAGAAAAAGAAAGCCAAATCAAACAATTGTTGGAAAGACTCTCGAAATTGCAGTCGGAATTCGAAAAATTCCGCAGTCGTTTGACCAAAGAAACCGAAACGGCAAAAAAATTCAGCAACGAATCATTGATATTGCAAATCCTTCCGATTTTAGATAATTTAGAGCGGGCTATCGAACATGCCGACAGCAGCGAAGAAAAAAGCGCTATGGTGCAAGGTGTGCGCTTGATTCATAAGCAGCTTCTTGACACCATGATCGGCGACGGGGTATCTGTGATTGAAGCCAAAGGAAAAGGCTTTGATCCGCAATACCATGATGCTATCGTGATGTTGGAAACCAAGGAGGTAGCGCCGAACATCGTCATCAGTGAGTACCTCCGAGGGTACATGCTGCATGACCGATTGCTGCGCCCGGCTAAAGTGGTCGTCAGCAGAGCACCTGAAGATTCCAGCAAAGAGTCGGAATCCGAGGAAGTTGATAAAGCGGAAGAACCACAACAGAACGATGACGATTCTGTTGAGTCAGATGATGAACAAAGTACCTGAGCGTTGATTTGGCAATAAACCCGAAGAACCGTTCGATACGCTTCGGGAGGAGGACACATTATGAGCAAGGTGATCGGTATCGACTTGGGGACCACAAACTCCTGTGTTGCCCTGATGGAGGGTGGCGAACCGATCGTTATCGCCAATGCCGAGGGCTCGCGGACAACTCCGTCCATGGTCGCGTTCACGGAGAACGAGGAACGGCCGGTGGGTCATATCGCCAAGCGACAGGCCATCACCAACCCGACCAACACGGTTTATGCGATTAAACGGTTAATCGGTCGTAAGTACGCCAGTCCCGAGATCCAACGTGCCAAGGAGATGGTTCCTTACAACATCGTCGAAGCCGACAACGGCGACGCCTGGGTAGAAGTACTCGGTCGCAGCTATTCGCCGGCCCAGATCAGCGCGATGATTCTGGAAAAAATGAAGCAGATCGCGGAAGACTACCTCGGCGAGGAAGTCACCGAAGCGGTAATTACCGTTCCCGCATACTTCGATGATTCGCAGCGCCAGGCCACCAAAGACGCCGGCACCATCGCCGGTCTTAATGTTTTGCGCATTATCAACGAGCCGACCGCAGCCAGCCTGGCCTACGGCTTGGATAAACGCGAATCGGAAAAGATCGGCGTGTTCGACCTCGGTGGCGGCACTTTCGATATTTCGATTCTGGAAATCGGCGACGGCGTTTTCGAAGTCAAATCGACCAACGGCGACACCTTCCTCGGCGGCGAAGACTTCGACCAGCGCATCATCCTCTACCTCGTCGAAGAATTTAATAACCTGCATAGCATCGATCTGAAAAAAGACAAAATGGCGATGCAGCGCCTGAAGGAAGCTGCGGAAAAAGCCAAACATGAGCTGTCCAGTGTTTTCGAAACGGACGTCAACCTGCCGTTTATCACCGCCGACTCTTCCGGTCCCAAGCATTTGAACATTCGCTTGACCCGCGAAAAGTTGGAAGAGATCGTCGCTGACCTGATCGAACGCCTGGAAGAGCCCTGCCGCACCTCCCTGCGCGACGCCGGTATGGATCCGGACGACGTCGACCGCATCATCCTGGTCGGCGGCATGACGCGTATGCCCCGCGTGCAGGAAAAAGTGCGCGATATCTTCGGTAAAGAGCCCTACTCCGGCATCAACCCCGACGAAGTTGTCGCCGTCGGCGCGGCGATTCAGGGCGGCGTTCTGCGCGGCGACGTCAAAGACGTGTTGCTGCTCGACGTCACTCCGCTGTCCCTGGGCATCGAAACTCTGGGCGGCGTGTTCACGCGAATCATCCCGCGCAACACCACGATCCCAACGCGCAAAAGCCAGATCTTCTCCACCGCCGCCGACAACCAGCCCGCCGTTACCGTGCATGTACTGCAAGGTGAACGTGAAATGTCCGCCGACAACCGCAGCCTCGGTCGCTTCGAGCTGGTCGGCATTCCGCCGGCGCCGCGCGGCGTACCGCAAATTGAAGTCACCTTCGACATCGACGCCAACGGCATCGTGCACGTCAGCGCCAAAGACCTGGGTACCGGCAAAAAGCAGGCAATCCAAATCACCGGCGCTTCCGGCCTGTCCGAAGGCGACATCGACCGCATGATCCGCGATGCCGAATCGGCACGCGAAACCGATTCCAAGCGCCGCGAACTGGCCGAGTTGAAGAACAACGCCGACGGCCTGATCTACACCGCCGAAAAAAGCATGCGCGAATACGCCGACAAGCTTTCCGACCGCGAGATGGATCAGATCGAAAACGCGATTTACGAATTGCGCGAAACGCTCAAAGGCGACGATCCGCGCGCGATCCGCGCCGCCATCGACGAGCTCAACAAGGCCAGCCACAAACTGGCCGAGACGATGTACGCTTCCAGCTACAGCGGCGTCAAAGTCGAAGACGAGGAATTCGACGAAGCCTTTGACGACGAATTCGACGACGAAGACGAATTCGCCTAAAAATCCGATGACGAACATCTCATGGGGTGCGACCGCCAAAGGCCGCGCCCCATTTTGGTATTTGGGGCGTTATGCAGGACCATTACAAAATACTCGGCGTCAGCCCGCGTGACGACGGCGACCGCATTCGGGCCGCCTACCGGCGCCTGGTCCGCGAAATCCATCCCGACATGAGCGAGCGTCCCGCCGACAACACCCGCTTTGCGCAAGTGACCGAGGCTTACCGCGTTCTTTCCGACGCCGACCAGCGACGCAAGTACGATGCTCTGCGCCTGGTCACCATGATGCTGCCGGTTCGCAAGTTGCTCGAAGTCGCCGAAGATCCGCTGCTGCGCAGTCGCGTGGCGTCGACCATCGCCGGCGGTCTGCACCGCCTTTCGCAGGCGGCCCGCGGCGACAAAAAAACCGACGGCGACGACATCGTGCTTAAACGCGCCGTGTCGTTTGCCGACAGCTACACCGGCACAACGCTGGAAGTCACCTACGCCCGGCCGGTACGCTGCGAAAACTGCGAAGGCTTCGGCGTCGATCAACCGCAGGTGTGCCGCCGCTGCGAAGGCCGCGGCTACCTGCCCCTCGGCGTAGTGCCGGGCTTGAGCAAAACCTGCACGCTTTGCGGCGGCGACGGCGTGACCGGCGACGGCCCCTGCCCCGACTGCGACGGGTGTGGGTTGGTCGTCATCGAAGAAAACGTTCGGTTGCGCGTACCCGCCGGGGCGCGTCACGGCCTCAAGTTGCAACTGCGCAGCCGCGGCGCCCACGGTCGCTACGGCGGTAAAGACGGCAATTTGATTGTCGCGCTGCAAGTCGAAGGGTCGCTCAAATACGGGCGATCCGGTAACAACCTGACCATTGAAGCGGAAGTTCCGCTAAGCGTCGCCGTCAACGGCGGTCAACTGGACGTCGCGCTGCCCGATGAAAGCATCCTGCGCGTTGCCGCACCGGCCCGCACTTATCCGGGCAAACAATTACGCGTAAGCGGGTTCGGCTTTGCCGATGCAAAAAGCAAGAATCGTGGCGATCTGCTGTTGACCATTGACGTATCGTTGCCGCCGCACCTTAATGATGAAGAACGCGATCTGGCCGCGGAATGGTTTTATCGCGCGCGCGACGGCCATATCCCGGCGGATCTGGCAGCGAAAATCAGCGACCTGATTGGGGAGGTGTCATGATTCGGCAATCGGCCCGGCTGATTCTGCTAATCACCCTTTGCGCCTTATTGGCCTCGTGCGCCATTCGCACTGCGCAAACTCCGACACCGGCCGATGTCCAACCCGGTGAAGACGCCGACGCGTTGTATAAAAAGGCCGAAACCTACTACCGCAACAACTTTATGAGCAAAGCGCTCGAGCATTACCTCGCCGTCGTCGAACGGTATCCGTCGAGCCCGAAGGCCCCGCCCGCTTATTACAAAATCGGCCAGATCTACATTCGCTCCAATTCTTACGAAAAAGCGATTCACTACTTCAAACTGTTGATCAGCCAACACCCGGAAGCACCCCAATCCGTCGAAGCGCATTACCAATTGGGCCTTTGCTACCAGCGGCTCGACAACCACCCAATGGCCGTGCAGGCGCTGGGCTATTACATCAACGTCCACGGCGCGCAACGCGTCGATCAGGCCCACCTGATGATGGGCGACAGTTACCTGGCGCAAAAACAATGGAACGAAGCGCTTCTGTCTTTCGCCAACGGTTCGGGGCGCATCGATCGCGCCGAGCAAGTCGAAGTGCTGAAGAAAGTGCGCATGTTGCTGGACGAAAAGATCGCCGCCGCCGAATTGTTGTCCCTGATTCCGCGCATGCCTAAGGGGCCGGTGACCGACTTCTGCCGCTACCGCGCCGCCCAGGGTTTGATCGCCGAAGGACGTCGCAACGAAGCCGCGCGGATTCTGCGCGATATCGAATTCAGTCAGAAGCGTTACAAGTTTTACGAAAAGGCCGAGCAGTTGCTCGAGCTGGCGGAGGCCGGCGCCGAGCTTCCGCCGGGCTCGTTGCCCCGCGATGTGGACGAGACCGGGATGGTCGCCGCGCCGATTCCCTCGCGCACGCGCTATTCGGTCGGCGTGTTGCTGCCGCTTTCCGGCCGACACGCGGTCTTCGGACGCGAAGTGTTGCACGGCATCATGCAGGGCGTGGACTTGTTCGGCATCGGCGGACAAGTCAACTTTCAGATCGTGATCCGCGACACCCAGGGCGAAGCGGAAGTCGCCGCGAAGGCAGTCAACGAATTGGCCGACGATCCCAACACGCTGGCAATCATCGGCCCGCTGCTCAGCCAATGCGCCCCCGCCGCCGCGGACGAAGCCGAACGGCGCGAAATTCCGCTGA
>Ga0272444_10000626_pt1 | contig 36940 bp, 20 predicted proteins | sample SSMForm13_FD_201033 | JGI IMG/M metagenome (GOLD analysis project Ga0272444, IMG submission 201033) | Marine sediment archaeal communities from Little Sippewissett salt marsh, Falmouth, MA, United States - SSM-Form-13 | ecosystem: Environmental > Aquatic > Marine > Wetlands > Sediment ...
GTATCCAGGGCAACAAATGTGATAGTTTCTTCCATGACCGGCTCCTTTTTGTATGCGGCTCTGAAACCGCACGGTTTTAATCCGCGATCTTACAATCACGGAGCCGGTCGTTCCATATAGTCTACAAATCCTGCAAAATCCAAACCCTACTGCGAATGCTAACAGGTGGGTTGGCACCCACCCTACTGTTTCTTTAGACAATTATTGCAGAGACCGACTCCCCCCGGCGTGTCAAATCAGCCAGCCGGGTTGGGTCAGGCCGAGGGTTTCTTCGAAGTCGAATAGGAGGTTGAAGTTTTGAACCGCCTGGCCCGCCGCGCCCTTGATGAGGTTGTCGATTACGCTGACGACGATCACGCGGTTCAAGCGGTCGTCCAGGAAGATACCAATATCGCAGTAATTCGAACCGACCACGGCGTTGAGGCTGACCCGGTTTTCCTCCTCGCGCAGTCGAATGAAAGGCTCGCCCTGGTAGAACTCGCGATACACCGTGCGCAGCTGCTCCAGGTCCATGTCTTTTTCGAGGTCGCCGTACGCCGTGGTCAGAATCCCCCGGCTGATCGGCAAGAGGTGGGGCACAAAGGAGACCTTGAGCGGCTCGCCGGCCAAGTCGCCGAGCGCCTGTTCGATCTCCGGCGTGTGCTGATGCGCGGCGATTTTGTAGGCGGTGAAGTTTTGCCCGCACTCGGGTTGATGAAACAACGGTCCCGGTTTGCGTCCCGCGCCCGAAACGCCCGACTTGGAATCGATTACGATCGAGTCCGGCACGACCAGCCCTTGCTTGACCAGCGGCGCGACGGCCAAGATCGCCGCCGTGGAGTAGCAGCCGGGATTGGAGACCAGCGTCGCGCCCTTGATCTCCTTTCGAAACAGTTCCGGCAGCCCGTACACCGCCTCCTCCAGCAGCTGGGGCCGGCGATGTTCCAGGCCGTACCACGCGTGAAACTGCTCGGGGTCCCTCAGGCGATGGTCGCCGCTGATGTCGATGACCTTGACGTTCTGTGCGAGGTACGCTTCCGCCAAGTCCATGGCCACCCCGTGCGGCGTGGAGAGGAAGACCGCTTCAATGCCCGTGGTGGAAGCGCTTTCGGTCGGTTCGACCCGTTGGTCGGAAACGCCTCGAAGGTTCGGGAAGAACTTCGAGATCGGCTCGGCGACTTTGGACCGCGCCGTGATGCGCACCACGTCAACGTGCGGGTGCGCCAGGAGCAACCGGTACAGCTCGCCTCCGGTGTAGCCCGTTACACCGACGATCTGGACCGGGATTCGATAATGTTCCTTCATCATTCTTTGCCCGTGATTCCTATTGCCCCTTGCCGACGACGGCGAATGTGAGCGTCAGCGTCGCGCCTCGCACGTAATCGGCGACCAGCAGATCCGGGAGCGAATCGCGAAGCACGATCTCGGAAAGGTCGAAGAAAACCGTGCCCGTGGACTCCGTCTGAATCGGAAACGTAAACAACACGGCGTTGAACACGGGCCGTCCCTTCATGTCCGGATCGCTTTCTCCATACATGGCGGTCACGCTCGTGACGATCGGCCCACTCAGGTAAGCCGAGCCGAGCGCGTCGCCGCTCTGCCAACCAGAATCGGGAGGCGGCAGGATCGAAGCGACGCCGCTGCCCGAGGGATTGCCGATCGTGATCTCGAATTGGGCCAGGTCTTTGAAGCCATCGGCGACCACTTGCGCTACGATCGGCGTCGCGGACGGTACCGTCACCAAGCTCGATTGAATCCCCGGTTGGTCGGCGTTTAAGTCGATTTGAATGCGGCTGACGGGAGGCAACGACGTGGGATGCAACAAGTAAGCGTGCGTCGCTTCATTGACATAGCCCCAGCCGACAATCTGCCCGAGATTGTTGATGTCCCGCGCCTCCACCAGCTCCCAACCGGTATCCTCGGGAATCAGACTGTTGAGGTCCAGCATGGGCGAGCCTTCATAGAGCATTGCATGGACGAATCCCGGCTCGAGTTCCGAGTCGCCCACGATCTGCCCCCCGTCGTTAAGAGCCAGCGCCCGGCTGTTGAAGCCGGCCAGCGTCCCGAGATCGGTCAGTGGGTTCGTTCCGTCCGTGACGATGGCGTGCAGGTTGCTGTCGGCGTCCGTTGCGTAACCGGCAATTTGAGTCGCCTCGTTGATGTCCTGACCCTCGCTGAAATCCCCGTCGGGCAAGACGCCCAGGCTCACCATCGGATCGAAGCCGTTGATGAAAAAGGCGCGCGGTTCGGTCGGCGAATAATACGAATCCGAACGCCCCACGATCTGGGCGCTGTTGTTGATGCCAAAGGCACGGCTTTCCACTCCCGTGCCGACGATGAGCGTTCCCAAGTCTTCAAGCACCGACTGGATGTCGAGCAAACGAAACGCGTGCGGCGCGCTTTCATAAGAATCCGACCAACCGACGACCTGGCTGGCGTCGTTGATCGCGTGGGCTTCGCTGTTGCCGCTGTAGCCTACAAGCGTGCCCAGATCGCTCATGGAACCGTCGTGGTGAAAGTAAGCAAACGCGTGTTGCCACAGCTGGGTTTCAAAGACGTCCGACCAGCCGACGACCACGCCGTCTTCGTTGATGTCATTCGCCTCGTTTTGTTGATAAAACGTTGGAATGATTTGCAGCCCGTCGGTAGCGTCATAGAGGAACGCTCGGGTCGATTCATTGGGACCGGCCGACCAGCCGACGACTTGTCCCTTTTCGTTGACGGCGTTCGCCATACTCTCGCCCGGCTTCTGAAAAGCGCCGAGGTCGACCACGAAAAATCGGCTCGTCGGCGTCGGGGTCGCCGTGATCGTGGGAGTGGCCGTCGGCGTTTCGGTGGGCATGACCGGGGGCGTCTCGGTGGGCGTGGGCGTGGGCCCGTTGGGATCCAGCCGGTACGCGTGCACGGTCGCTGCATCGATAATGCCCCAGCCGACGATCTGCCGGTTGTCGTTGACCCCGCTGGCGTGGATCAGTTCCCACCCGGACTGCGGCGGAATCAAGTTATTCAGGTCGAGCATTTCCCCTTCGGTGTTCCACAGGAATGCGTGGCGCTCTCCCGTGGGCGGATCGGACTCGCCGACGACCTCCCCCAGGTTATTGATGTCTTTGGGGATGGTGGCCGGTCCGCCGAGCGTCGGCAGGATCGTCCATTCGCCTGCATACCACACAAAGCCGTGCATGGTGCCCGTGGCATCACGGGATAAGCCAACAACCTGCTCGAAGTCGTTTACGGCGAAGGGTTCGCTAAAGGCGCCCCCGAGCGTGCCGAGCGAAGTGATGGCCCCGCTTTTCCATAGAAACGCGTATCGATCGACGGAGATCTCCGTGGCTCCGACCACCGCCGGATCCGCGGTATTGTTAATGTCGCGCGCGTAGCTGTGGTCGCCGCCCAGGCGACCGTTATCCAGATTGAGGGGGGTGCCTTCCGCATTCCATAGGACGGCGTTATAGGGTCCGTCCGAGAGTTGGGAATACCCAACCGTCTGCGAGGCGTTGTTAATGCTATAGGCGTAGCTATAGATTCCATCAAGTGAGGCCAAGGGATCCAGGGGCCCCATGGCCTCGTTGGTAAAAGCAGTCGAGGAGAGCGACAGCGCGCCGCTCGCGTTTTCCGACCAGCCCGCTACCGTGCCCCAGGTGTTGACACCGCGCGCCTCGCTGGTGTTGTCGCCCGGCAGAACGCCCAGGTCCTGAATTCCAGGCCCGCCGTCATAATAAACGAAGGCCCGCCACGCGCCCGTGGCGCTGTGCGCGCCGCCGACCACGTCGCCCCGGTTGTTCAGACCGTAAGCTTCACTCGACGCGCCCCCGAGCGTACCCAGGTCTGTGATGCGATAGGGCGAGGTTGGCGTGATCGTCGGTGTTTCAGTCGCCGTGGGCGTTTCGGTGACCGTCGGGGTATTCGTCAAAGTGGGCGTGTCGGTGGGAGTCTCCGTCGGCAAAGGCGTTTCGGTTGGCGTGTTTGTCGCCGTGGGCGTATCAGTTGGCAGCGGCGTCATTGTTGCAGTATTCGTCGGCGTTGGAGTGTTCGTAGGAGTTTCTGTTGGTGTCGGTGTCCAGACGATGATCTCTCCGGTTGCGCTGACGACCGCGCCCTGATCGTCCCAAACTTGAAACGCGGCGGAATAAATCCCGGGAATCGCGTATTCAAAAAAAGTCGCGCTTTCCACGGTCGCCGAAGAAATCGTCCCGGTGGCATCCAGAACGCTCGCATCTACGAAGGCCCACCCGTATTGAGTCAAGAGGCCGTCTTCATCCGTGGCCGCGCCGATGAAATCGACAAAAAGGGGCGCGGCTCCGGCTTGGGGAACGAGGTCCACGGTAATGTCCGGCGCAACGTTGGTGGGCGTGGCCGTTGCTGTTGGTGTGGCCGTGTCCGTGGCGGTCGGCGTTTCGGTCGAGGTGGCCGTATGCGTTGGTGTCGCGGTCTCGGTCGATGTCGGCGTTTCCGTCGGTGGCGGTTCCGGCGTGTCTGTTTCCGTCGGTGGCGGGCTCGGCGTTTCGGTCGATGAGGGCGAAGGAGTTGCCGTGGGTGTCGGCTCGGATGTTTCCGTCGGCGTGGGGGAATCCTGAGGCCCCGGCGCAGTATAGAGCAACGCGGGAGGAATCGTCCGATCGCCGACCTGGCTGAACATGACGTTATCCGCTTTGCCGGCGTTGTATGTATTGGGATTATTGCTGGTGACTTCGATCCGTTTGATGCCGGACGCTCCCGGTACGACCTCGTGGCTGACAAAGGTGTAATTCACGGTGCGCGTAATGGAGGTGATCAACGCGCCTTGCACATCGTAAAAATTGGTAATCTCGTGAGCGTTGCTCAGGTTCACGCCTCCCATGCGTTGCAGGCCGGCGCGCTGAACCGGATCGTCGAATTGAACTTCGAAGGTCGTGCGGCCGTCCATGCCGTTCGGTGGCGCGTGACGCAATCCAATGATGTGATTATTGCCGCCGGCGGCGCCAACGACGCCAACGCCGACATTCGTGATTGGATTGCCGAAAAAGATCGTCGAGCGGAACTGCACTCCTACCGTATCGAATTGGCCCATCATGTGCGTACCAGGATCGAAGCCTTCCTCATAACCGTCGATCGGCGAACCGTTGGCAAAAACGTCAAAGGTGATGATGCCGTCCCCGGTTTGAAAGATTTCCGTGCCTATAATGGGCGTCGGTGTGGGGGTCGAGGGCGTTGCGGTTTCCGTGGGGGTCGGTGTCACGGTTGGCGTGGGCGTTTCCGTGGATGTCGGCGTTTCTGTCGGCGTGGGCGTGTCTTGCGGCCCCGGCGCGGTAAACAAAAGCGCCGGCGGAATGGGAAAATCCCCGACCTGGCTGAACAGCACGTTGTCCGCCGCGCCCGCGCCGTAAGTGTAAGGATTGTTGGCCGTGACTTCGATCCGCACGATCCCCGGCGCGCCCGGCTCGACTTCGTAGGCGACGAAGGGATACCCGCCCGGGGTTGTAATAGAAATAATCAGGTTGTCCGCTACGTCGTAGAAGTTGGTGATTTCGTAGGAATCCTCTATATTGACGTACGCCCAGCGTTGCAGCCCGGCGCGTGTCACCGGTTCGTCAAACTGAACCTCGAACGTGGTGCGGCCGTCGCGTCCTCCCGGCGGCGCGTAACGCATGCCTTGAATCCAATTGTTGCCTCCGCTGGCACCCACGACACCGACACCAAGGTTGGTCAGGGGATTGCTGTTGAAGATTGTCGAGCGGAACCTTACTCCCACGGATCCAAATTGATCCATCAAATACGTGCCGGGAGTATAGCCGATCTCATATCCATCGATCGGCGAGCCGTCCGGAAAAACGTCAAACGTGATGATGCCGTCGCCGGTTTGAAAAAGCTCCATGCCGGGAACGGGCTCGATGGTCGCCGTTGGCGTTGGCGTCGGTTCCTCCGGCGTTTCGGTCGGCGTCAGTGTCGGCGTCGGTATCGGACCGGTGGGATCGAGCAGAAAGTGGAAGAGATTGCGCGCCAAGCGCTTGTTGGAGGACTGCTCCATCAAAGCGTCGGAGAACAAATCCCGATCGCTCAATGCGGCAACCGCCGCGCCCTGCCCCACGGTGGAAACCCAGAGAATGGGATCCTCGCCGATCCAAGCCAGAATCTCTCCGGACGGCTCCGGGTTGGATTCTAGCAGCGGCAGGTAATCGAAAAGCGTGAGTTCGTCAACGCCCGCCGTTACGGAATGCGTGGTTGAAACGAAGGTGGTAACGGCCGTCCCCGGCTGAACATTCGTGTAAAACTCGTAGCCGAAACTTTGAAGGATCTGATTGTCCGGCGGCGTTTGTCCCTCAATCGGGTCTTCGGTCAACAAGACGCTGCCGCCCGCGTTGAGATACTGGTGAATGGCCGTCACCTCTTCCGGAAGATAAGCCAGTTCATTATCCATCAGCCAGATGAGTTCAAAGATGGATAAGTCGATGTCGCTCAGCGGCCGCGTTCCTTCCTCCATGAAGATCGATTGAACGCCCTCAAGCATGAGAAAGTCGTTCAGCAATTGGTACTGGTCGCTATCCAGCCAACCGCCCCGACCGTCTATCAACAGTCGCTTGGGATTCAACAGTTCAAGAAGATTGAGAATAAAGATATGCGAATTGTCGCCGGCGCGACCGGAACAATACGCTAAGCGCATACCGTCCTCGGACAGGTCCGGATCCACTCCGCCGCCGAACGGCCCGGTGACGTTCACCGGGTTTTGAGGATTGACCGCGTCGGCCAGCCAGATCTCTTCTGTGCCCGAGCGGTTGCTGACAAAGGCCAGATAGCGCTGTTCGAGCGAGACCGCCGGCTCGTAATTGCTCCAGCCGGTGTCGTTCGTAATCGGGAAGACGCTCTGCGAACTCCAGTTGTAGACGTAGATCTGTCGGGTGCCCGGAGCGCTCTGGCCCGGTCCCTCAAAAAAGACGCCTTCAGACTCGCCCCACGCGCCGCAATCGGGATTGGCGTAAAGAATCTCACTGGAGGTCGTTGCGCTGAACAGCGTGATCGCCTCGCCTTGCGGGTCCTGCAAGATCAAGTCACACCAGATTCCCCCGGCGCCGTCTGAGGTGTACTGGAAGTAGACAAATTCGCCTCCCTCAGGCAGCTGAGCCGTGTCCGACAGCGGCGGTTCGATGCTGCTGTCCGGGAGGACTTCGACCAGGGGCGGCTGCGTCAATGGACCATTGATCGTATGCGTGACGGGAAGAATCACTTCGGCGTCTTCCAGCGGTACGCGACTGATCACGCTCGATGTAATCCGAAGGGCGGGCTCCTCTTCCGGTCCCGCAGCCCAGCTATTGAAAAGAATTGAGTCGTCCGCTTCTTCGGTGAAAGTCACCTGTTTGAGGCTTTGCTCCGGGTTCTCCAGGTCCGCGTCGATGACGAAGCAATCGGGTGCGGCGATATCGCCGCCGGGTTGGAGATTGGTCCGGGTGCTGATAAAAGCCACCAGCCGGCCGTCGGGAGCAAAGGCCGGGTCCCCGTCGTCCCCGTCCCCGAAGGTGATTTGTCGGGGTTGAACCAGGGGCGGAAACAGCACGGGATCGAGCCGCCACTGGTCCTGCAAAACGAGCAAGTCCTTTTCGTCAATGACGCCGTCGTCATTGAGGTCGAGGGCCGGCCGAAAGCCTTGCTGCCCGTCTTCGACATTCGTCTGCCAGAACCGCGAGTAGTGCCAGAGATCGCCGGGTCCGATCCTGCCGTTGAGATCGTAATCGCCCAGCTTGGGCACCGGCGTTTCGGTCGGCGTGTCCCGCGGCGTAAAGCTCGGCGTGATCGTCGGCGTCTCGGTGGCGGTCGGGGTTCCCGTCGGTTCCTGCGTCACCGTTGGCGTTTCTGTTGGCGTGTCGGTTGGAATCACCGTATCGGTCGGTGTGGGCGTCGGCGTCTCGAGCGCCATCGGCGGCGCCGCGACGCCGTCCCGCAAGCGATTCTGCCGGAACATCGGCCACGGTTGCGCGCCAACGTCCACCTGCGGCTCGAAAACGTAGACGTCTCCCGCTCCCAAATCCAAACGATAAATGCTGCAAACGATGTCGATGTGCCCGTCCTGGTCGAGGTCTTCCACGAGCGGCGAAGAACGAAGCCGCGTTTCACCGTACTGAGCGATGGAAAACTCGAGAGGAAATCCCGCGACTGCCGTGCCGTCGGCTTCAAGTCCGAGCAGAACGCTCGATCGGCTGCCGGCCTGGGCTCCCACGTCACTGCCGATTAAAATTTCCACCGCGCCGTCATCATCCAGGTCCGCGATGGCGGCGGAGGCGAACACCTCGCCGCCGGTTTGCACCGGCCAGCCGGGCAGGTAGTTCCCGTGGTGGTCCAGAACGTGAACGTAACCGGCATCGGAGCCGACCACGATCTCATAGGATTCATCGCCATCCAGATCGACGACCACCGGAGAAGAATCCACGTCATTTCGAATTCCCGGCCCGCCGCCGCTCAGTTCCACCGGCCAATTGGAATCAAGCGCGCCACCCGAGCCGTTCAACGCATAAAGGAAGCCGTCCGAAGAACCGATCAAGACTTCCAGTGTCTCGGGATCGCCATCCATATTCGCCAGCGCGGGCGAGGCGGTGATCGTGGAACCGGTCAGTACCGGCCAGCCCGGCAGCGGATTGCCCGTATGGTCAAAGGCGTAGATGTTATGGTCAAAACAACCGACCACAACTTCGTTTTCGCCGTCTCCATTGATATCGCCGATGGCGGCCGAGGAGCGAATCAGCCCGCCCAGGGCAACCGGCCAATTACCGGCCACTGCGGTTCCATCGTGATTCAGCGCGTGCAAGAGTCCATTTTCTGCTCCGATGACGATCTCCAGCTCAGGATCTTCATCCAGCTGTCCCACCGCCGGCGTCGAATAAATCTCTTCGCCCAAGTCGACGCTTTTGAGCAAACTTCCTTCGATCGGGAACTCGTCCCGGTCGTCCGAATCGTCTGCGAACGACGCCGGCGGGCCCCCGAGTGCCTTCAGCGATTTTGTCCATTGGAGCTTCAGTTCGGTTGAGGGATCTTCCAGACCTGCGCACGTGACGGTGAAAACGTACAACTGGCGGTCGTCTGAACCGAAGATGATTTCCGGCTGTTCGTCCCCATCGAGGTCCGCGATGGCCGGTGAGGAAATGATATCGTCTGCGGCTTGAAAGGCGATTGTACTCGAGCCAAACGCCGGAGAGCCATTCGGTTTCCATCCATAAAGGGAACCGTGACCCGGTTCGCGGTCAACCACTCCGACAAAAAGCCCGCACGATCCTCCGGTTTCGAGGGTGACCCAAGCCGGGCTGCTCCGGACGTAGCCCTCGACGCGCTGGGGCCAACCGGATTTCACCGGGACGCCCGGCGTAAGCGTAGGGGTCGGGGTCGCCGTCGGCTCGCCGCTCGGCGGAGGGATTTCAATCCCTTTCTCTGCGAGCAGGGGCTCGATATCGTTTGCGCTGACCTGAACCGAATAAGTCAGCGTACCGTGAGCGGTGTCGTCGGCAAGTACTTCCCAATCCGCTTGCTCGATCTGTCCGGAGGGCATATCGCCAAGCGCAAGGGGATTGGTTTGGCCCTCCGCCAACTGAAGTCCCACCGGCAGCGTCAGCTCCGCGTACACGTTCAGTGCCGTTCCCGATCCCACGTACTGTACGAATGCCGAAACCGGAAACGGATTCGGGTCCAAGCCGCCTTCGGTGCGCGTCAGCTGGGGTGGAGAGGTCAGCCCGAGAGAGAAATTCTCGTTTCCCTGTTGGGTCAGGGCACTGATGCCATAATAGGTCGCCACCGTCCGGGATTGCCCCGGCTCCAACTGCGCCGGATTCCAATAGAAGTGAATTGCGCTGTCGGACAGGATGCCTGCTCCCGGCGTGATGGTGTATTCCCACAAGCTCTGGGTCATGTAGGGCCAGCGGCCGAAGACAATCCGGTCGGGCCGGACCGCGCTGCCTCCCTGCAAGGTTCCCTGTGTTTGAGCCGTGGGAGCGGAGAGGTTATCCAGGCCGGTGAAAAACTGCGGCACGTCTGCGCCGAGAAACTCCTGTTCCGTCGTCACGTCTCCGAAGCCGGGCACGCGGAACGGAGAACCATCGGAATTGCCCAGCCAGGTATCCCAAAACAAGCGAATTCCGGCCGAGTGAGCCACGTCGTCGATATTCTCCAACGTGTAAAGGAAAAGAATCGTATCCTCGCGTCCTGTTCCTACATCCACAATCGACAGCACTTGGGTGAGTCGAATGCCGCTGATTTCCCATACCGTTGTGGCGGTCAGGTCGCTGGTTGTCGGGCTTTGCGTCATCAGGCCCAGGGAAAGGCCGTTATAGTTCCACTGATCCCCACCATCGACGCGGAGCGTCAAGGCGCTACTACTGGGATTTGGATGGCCAAACAAGATGTTTTTACTATCATCATTTGGATTATCCGGATCTCCCAGTACGGTCTTCCCGGTGTACATGCCGTTATCGGCAATGGCAAACTCGATATAGGACGAGCTGACCAGCTGGTTCGTCTGGGTTAATGAGGCGGCCCTCAGGAGTGCCGCCTTGGGATCAGGTTGACCCTCCGGTTTATCGACCGTCTCGGCCGACCACCCAACGCCCAGGCAGAATCCAAATCCAAGGATGAAGACCGCAGTCGATCTCCATAACAGCGAACAAAGCGTGTAGTTCTTGCGTCTCATAGTCAAAACCCCGCATCGAATCGGATAAGGATGAATCATCTTTTTATACTACAGATTCCACGGCTTAGCAACCGTTTCGATCCCTTCGCTTGGTTCTTTGGGGGGGGAAGAAAGAGCGCCCCGGATCCGACCTTGCCGCCTTCCCGGGCAAGCGGGGAACGGATATTTATATTCGCTTTGATGCGAACGAACGGCTATACTGCCAGTCCTGGCCATCGTTGAGTCGCGATCGCGGCGTCACGATGGGTTTCGGAAAGGCCGAGCGGTGAAGAAACTACTGGTTTTCTTGTTCTTAGTCTGCGGATGCCTGTTTGCCTATGGCTGGCTCAAGGACAATCAACTGCCGCAACCGGTCCCCGAGAAAAGCGCGCCCCCGCCCGAGCCGGGCCCGCCGGGTCAGTTCAACTCCAAACTGCCGAAATTCCTGGAACTGGCCGAGGAAGCGGGGGTTCAGATCGTGGCCGCCCGGGAAGAGAAGCCCGGAGTCGTCATCTTGACGGTAGTCGGTCGGGATAACAGCGAAGTCAGCCGCTATTTATCCACCGTACAGGCCAATATCACGCTTCAGGATTTTGAAAGCGGTCCGGCCGGCTTCATGACAACCCCTCAGGGCAAACGGCGGTTGCAGGCCACGTTCAAATTTCGATACTTGATAAAACGGTAGTCAAATCCAACACAAAATCACTGAATCAGGGATGAGAGTCTCATGGCGGATGGATTTCCAACGCAAATTGTCGTCGCCGCGCTGGTCGAGCGGGACGGCCTTCTGTTGATCAACCAGCGGCGGCTGGACGATCATTTTCCCGGACAGTGGGAATTTCCCGGCGGCAAGGTCGAGCCGGGAGAATCGCCCGCCCAGGCGCTACGCCGCGAGTGCTGCGAGGAGCTGGGCGTGGAGGTTGCCGTCGAGGCCATTCACGACGTGATCTTTCACCACTATGACACCTTCAGCGTCCTGTTGTTGTTCTACAAGTGCCGAATCCTGGAGGGAGAGCCCCGGCCGATCGAGTGCGAGCGGATCGAGTGGGCTTCCCCGGCGCAGCTGAGCGAGTATGATTTTCTGCCCGGCGATCGCGTCCTGATCGAGAAACTTCAGCGCGAAGCGGGCTAAAGATTGTGACACTCGATGGGTGGCATGGCCGTTTATCGGCCATGTTCACAACCCGGCAAGAGAGAAATCAAGACGGTTTGGAGTAGGGAGTTCAATCCCGTAATAAGTGGATTTTTCTTTCATGCGACTGAAGTCCCGACTCCGGACAGTCCTGTGGCAGCTCCTCAACCCGTTCTCAGCGATCCTCAGTGCACTCGGCGGTTATTTCATTTTTCCCTCACTGAAGCGAAGCCATGAAGCCCGCCTCTCCCCGAGGGAGAGGAATCGGTTCGCTATTCGCCTTCGGGCTGTGGCGCTTCCACGGCCTCCGGCGCAGAGCCTTCCTGCATTCCCTGAATGATCGATTCCAGCATGGGCGTCATGTCCATGGCCTGAACGCCTTCCGGCGGGGTGAATGTGAAATCGCCGGCGGTCAGAGCCGGATTGATCTTGACGTTGCTAATATCAAAGGCCATGAGGGTTTTGCCGTCCTGTTGATACATTTCCATTCTGCGGGCCATGCCATCGGCTTTCGACACCCAGATCTTCATGCTTTCGGGTACAAACGGGCCGCCCATTTTGCGGGCTTCGGGAGGCAGATGGCCCGAGAAAAGATAGCAGAGCTGACCGTCGCACGATTCTTCGCCGATCAGTTGAATGGTATCCGAATCCAGCTGTTCGAGCATCTTGGAAGGATCTTGAAATTGACTGGACATTCCCCCGGTTCCCCCGGGTGCTTTCTCAAAAACGCTCTTGTCGAACTTTTGGACCATCTTCATCGCGGGCATGGCGATCCAAACGGTGGAGGCGTCGGCCACCATTTCCTGGTTCATCATCCCCATGTTCGGCGGCGTGCCTTCGGGGGCATCCATAGTCATTGACATTCGCATGAAATCCGGTTTGAGGATCTTCATGGTTCCTTTCATGTTCACGGGAGTGTTCATCATCGTCATGCTCATGTGGATGTCGGCCTCGAATGCGTCGATTTTCTCCGCAGCTTGTTCGATGGCTTGCAAGGCTTCTCGGGTTTCGTTGCCGGGGGTGGCTTGCGAAGCGAAAACGGTGATGCTCGTCAGAGCCAGCGTCAGGGATAGCAAACTTGCCGTCCAACCTCTCATTCTGGTATCTTCCTTTCCTGGAGGATTTGGCGAACCAGCCGACCGGGGAGCCGATGGAACCAAGGCAGCTTCTCGACGGGGCTGGTTGCCAAGGAATATAGCGGGTTCTGGAAAATATTCAAAAAAAATGCGGACCCGCTACAACTATGCTTTCGGCAAGAGTATAATGTCAGGAAAATTCTTTTGAGAGCGTTGGGAGAGAACGTGTGATAAGATCTGCCCGTCCAACGGAGATCATCCCGAGGATCCTTGGCCTATTGGTGCTCGGGTTTATGGGAGTTGCGGTTTCGGCGGGAGCAATGGAGACATGGGAAGAGCTGTTTCTGTATTCTCTCCAATGGCAGAGCCCGGTCGATGCCACCAATGAAATGCTGGACCGGATCGAGGATGCCGGCTCGAAAATCGACTCGCTCGACCTGCTGGCATTGATCGAGGAAAGCCATGCGGGAGCAAGACCCTCGGTGTTGGCGGCGGACATCCTGAATGAGAGCGGTAGATGGCCCGCTGTGGCCGCGTTTCCGGGGGGGGATTACGTGATCTCCTACGAGCGGAGCGACGATCCGCGCTATCAGGAATACGATGAGGAGGGGGCTGAGGACGGCGACGAGGTCACCATCATCGATGGCAACAGCGATCGGCCCGACGTCGCCGTGGACGAAGACCACAACGTCTGGGTCGTGTTTGAATGGTCGGGACTGATTTACCTGTTCCACGAAGATGACCAAGAGCACATCTATCGAATTTCGAATGTCGTTTCGGTTTCACAGGAGAACTCGGCGATCGCCGTCAATGGAGACGGATACGCCGCCTGCGTGTGGGAGAGCAAACTGACCGATACGCAAGTGCAACTGCGTTTCGCTCGGTTCAGCGATTCGTCCGATCAAGTTAAAGTGGAGGACGACGTCCTGGACGTCAGCGATAATTACAACAGCGATCAACAAGACCCGGACATTGCGGTTAACAGCGACGACGAGTTCCTGGTCGTCTGGACCAAAGACGACAACGATATTAAAGCCAACCTGTTCGAGCGAGGGAAGCTGGAGCCCAAGGATGATTTTAAGGTCGCTCTGTCAAGCGCCGAAGGCGATCGCGGCAAGCCTCGCGTGGCGGCGTTGCGGGACGATTATTTCTTTGTCGTTTGGGAGGACGAGCGGTCGCGGCCCGAGCGGGAGGCGGAAATCTGGGGCCGGCTCGTGACCGGCAAAGAGGAATTCGTCAACGCGAGCGATTTCCGTGTCGACGACAGCCCCGTCGCCGCCCGCCGCCCGGCGGTGACGGCGCTGGAGGATCGGGATCAGTTTCTCGTGGTTTGGGCCGACGGGCGGGCCGGAGACCATCGCATTTACGGCCTTCTGGTGGATACGACCGGGAAGGCGATCGGAGCGAGCTTTTTCATCGCTCAGGCCGGGGCGGAACTCAAGCGTATCGACGTGACCGCCGGCAAGGACGACGCCCGCCCGGGCGAATTCATCCTCGCTTGGGAAGAGAATGACGAACTGCGCGCGGGATTGTATCGATTGCCTTAACGGGCGAAGAGTTCGATGGCCGGGGGGGGAATTAACCAAAACGATTTTAGTATCGACGGGTGTAGGCGAAGATCGGATCGTCTGCAATTTGTGACTGCAACCAATGGAGGGGGAACATGAATTGGAGGACGATAAGCAGGGGGTTGTGTTTCGTCGTGCTTGCCGTTTCCGGATTCGGCCTGGTGAGTTGTGCAACCCTCGGTGGGGAGAAAATGATGACGAAGAAGCGAGAGTATAATGGCGCGTATAGCGGCCGCGGCCTGAACCGAGTCGCTTTTCCCCTCGGCGGCATCGGAGCGGGCATGGTTTGCCTGGAGGGCTCGGGGGCGATTTCTCACGTTTCGGTGCGCAATCGGATGGACTTTTTTAACGAACCCTGCACCTTCGCCGCTCTTTGCGTGAAAGGCGAGGAGAACGTGGCGCGCGTGCTGGAAGGCCCGATTCCCGATTGGAAATATTTCGGCGGGCCCGGCACGGGAAACGGCGCAGTCGGAACCCCGTACGGTCTGCCGCGTTTCAGCCGGGCTTCCTTCCTGGCTCGATTTCCCTTTGCCACCTTGGAGATGGCCGATGAGGATATTCCTCTGAATGTTTCGGTTACCGGTTGGAGTCCCTTCGTCCCCGGCGACGCCGACTCCAGCAGCCTTCCCGTCGGGGCGCTCGAATATCGCTTCAAAAATCCCACTGGCGAAGCCGTCGAGGCTGTTTTTTCCTTCAACACTAAGAATTTCATGGCCAAGGGCAGCACTGGCAATACGATTCTGCCGATTCGAGGCGGATTCATCCTTTGGCAAGACGGCCCGAAGGATGAAGCAACGGATTCTGTCAACGAAGGCGCTTTTGCCGTCTTTGTGGACGACCCCGACGTCGTGGTCGACCATTGCTGGTTCAAGGGAGGCTGGTGGGATTCCCTGACCCTCGCCTGGCGAAATGTGCAGGAAGGTCGGTTGTTAAACAATCCGCCGGTCGAAGGTCCCTGCCCCGGCGCGTCGCTGTTTGTGCCGATTCGGTTGAATCCGGGCGAGGCGAAGACCCTCTGCTTGCAGTTTGCCTGGTATGTTCCGAATAGCGATCTGCGTTTGGGATCGGGAGTGGGATCCGCGTTCGGCTCGGCGCCTTCGAAAGGGACAGCCAGCGGACAGAGCCCGGTCACCGGTTTTCTGGGCGAAGGGTTGGTTAACACTTTTGACCCGGACGGCGATGGTGCTACGGGGACACTTACATCCCCGGTTTTCTCGATTGAGGCGAAATACATCCATTTCCTGATTGGAGGAGGCCATCATCCGGAAAGTCTGTGCATCAACCTGGAGATCGCGGGCGAAGTCGTGCGTTCTTCAACCGGAAGAAATTCGGAACAACTGATGTGGGAAACTTGGGAGGTTTCAGAGTTTCGAGGGAAACAGGCCCGGATTCAAATCGTCGATCAAGCCACCGAGTCCTGGGGCCATATCAACATCGATCACATCGTGATGTCCGACAAATCCATTGAGCAGCTGCGGCGAGGGATGCTGGAAGACGACAATGCCATTGCAGACGATCCCGCGGTGATTGTTCTTCAAGATTTTGAATCCTCCGACTATGGCGATTGGGTTGTGGAAGGTCCAGCTAGTTTGACAACCTGTCAGGGGGCTTGCGACTCGAGCCTTCGAGTCTGTGATCGTTCCACTCCGAGCAAGTATTTCGCTCCTTGGTATGCCGGGCGATTTAAGAGCCTGGAGGCGGTCGCCGATTATTGGCGCGATCAATATCATTCGCTTCGGGATAAAAGTGCTCGATTTCGAGATTGCTTTTACGACACCACGTTACCCGCTGAAGTGGTGGAGGCGGTCGCCGCCAACCTGACCATCCTGAAATCCCCCACCGTGCTGCGGCAAACCGACGGTCGCCTGTGGTGCTTCGAGGGATGCTGTGACGAATATGGCTGTTGCCACGGTTCGTGTACCCACGTCTGGAATTACGCCCAGGCCCTCCCGCACCTTTTTCCCGATCTCGAGCGGACGCTGCGGGAGACCGAGTTTTTCGTCAGTCAGGATGAACGAGGGCATCAAACCTTCCGGTCTTGTCTTCCCATCCGGCCGGTCACACACGATTTCCACGCCGCCTCCGACGGCCAGCTGGGGGGCATTTTGAAGGTGTACCGCGAATGGCGGATTTCCGCCGACACGGATTGGCTGCGGACGCTGTGGCCGAAGGTCCGGCAAAGCCTTGAATATTGCATTCAGACTTGGGATCCGCGAGGAAGGGGTGTTCTCGAAGAGCCGCATCACAACACGTACGATATTGAATACTGGGGCCCCGACAGCCACTGCTCCAGCTTCTACCTCGGCGCTCTGACCGCGATGGTTCGCATGGGGTCGGCCCTGGGCGAGGACGTTTCCCCATACCGGCGGCTGCTCGAAAAGGGCAAGCGATACTACGCATCCGAGCTGTATAACGGCGAATACTTTTACCAGAAGATTACGACTGAAGGACTCGATGCGACCTTCGAGCCATTGGACGTCTCGGACAATGGGGAGGGCTATCAGGACATTGTGGATCGGCTGAACCGCCAGGGGCCGAAGTATCAATACGGCACGGGATGCCTTTCCGATGGAGTCTTGGGCTTTTGGATGAGCCGCATGTGCGGTTTGGATGAGGAGATTGTCTCACACGAGAAGATCGGAAGCCATCTCAAAGCCGTTCACCGGTACAACCTCAGGCACGACCTGTCCACGCACGCCAATCCCCAGCGTCCCGCCTTTGCGATGGGAGACGATGGGGGACTGCTGCTTTGCACCTGGCCGCGCGGTGGCGCGCTGTCCATTCCTTTTGTCTACAGCGACGAAGTGTGGACCGGCATCGAATACCAAGTGGCCTCGCACTTGATGCTGGAGGGAATGGTGGAGGAGGGGCTGGAGATCGTTCGCTTGTGCCGAGACCGTTACGATGGTGTTCGGCGGAATCCCTTCAACGAGTACGAATGCGGACACTGGTACGCGCGGGCGTTGTCCAGCTACGGTCTCTTGCAGGGGCTGACCGGTGTTCGCTATGACGCCGTGGACAAGATCCTTTACATTGACTCGAAGATCGGCAATAATTTTCGCAGCTTTCTTTGCACGGAAACCGGCTTCGGCACAATCGGCTTGAAGCAAGGCAAACCGTTCGTCGAGGTGAAACACGGCGATATCGATATCCGGAGCGTTGTCGTTTCCGGCGAAGAAGTCTGCTTTAGCGGATGAAACGCTGCAAGCCATGCTTGGGGGTGAGTTATGAAACGGAGAATAGGATCTGTTTTGTTGGTTGCACTTTTAATCTCTTGTATCGGTGTCAGGGGCTGGTGCAGAGAGGAGCGGGAAGAGCCGATTCGGTTGCCGGAGAACAAGGGCAACCTGCGGTACTCGATCACCGTGACACAGTTCGAGAACAGGGCCAACTGGAGCGGCCGCTGGAATCTTGGCCAGGCCTTCACCGAAATCATGACCGATACATTGCAGCAGTCCGGCTGGTTTATCGTGCTGGGCGATAAGGAAATGCGCGGCGAGGCGATGGCCGAGCAGGATTTTGCCGCCAGCGGCCGCGTGGCGAAAGGCAAAAAAGCGCCGAAAATCGGGCGTATGACGCCTGCGCAGCTCCTGGTCAAAGGCGCGATTACGCACGTGCAAGCCAGCACGACCGGCGGCTCCGGCGGCATCAACATCAAGGGCTTCCGCCTGGGCGGCTCGAAGGACCGGGCCGAAATCAACGTCACCATTTACCTTGTCGACTCGGAAACCGGCCAAGTGAAGGCTTCCAAAAGCGTGGTCGGCCAGTCCAATCGCACCGGCCTGTCCTTCGGGTATCACGGCAGCGGCCCCGTGACCGGCGGCCTGTCCGGTTTCAAGAAGGATAACGTCGGCAAAGCCACCGAGCACGCCATCGCTCAGGCCGTTCAATTCCTGATCGCGCAGTTGGAAGACGTTCCTTGGGAGGGCACGGTCATGTTGGCCAAGGAGGACAAGATCATCATCAATCGCGGCGAGCGGGAAGGCGTTACGATCGGGCAGAGATTCACCGTCGGCGAAATCGAAGAGCTGGTCGACGAGGACACGGGCGAAGTGCTCGACATCGATATGACCGAAGCCGGGTTCATCCAGGTCACGCAAGTGAAAGAGAAAATCGCTTATTGTGAGCCGCTCGGCTGCGACTTCGGTGCGATCAAAAAAGGGATGACGATTCAACCGGCGAAGTAGGTTCCCTCGGAACTTGTCTTATCGCGACTTCTATAAATGGACAGAGCGGGGAGCGTTCAGGGATTCGCTTCCCGCTCGAGCTGCTCCTGAAATGCTTTGGCATAGGTCATCATTTTCCTGACCATCGAGGCCAGGCCGTTGGCGCGATTGGGCGAGAGGTTCCGGGTGATCCCGGTTTGAAGCAGAAAATCCGGGGGTGTGGAGAGAATTTCTTCCGGTTGGCGCCCGGAATAAACCCGGACTAGCATCGCCACGAGGCCGCGAACGATCACCGCGTCGCTGTCCGCTTCAAAAATCACCTGGCCACCCTGTAAATACGCGCGAAGCCAGACCTGGGAAACACAACCATCGACTTTGTAGGCTTCGGTATGATACGCCTCGGCCAGCGGGGGGAATTCCTGGCCCAGCTCGATAATATAGCGAAAACGATCCTGCCAATCATCGAGGTCGTCCAGGTCCTCGATGATTTCCTCGATGGCGGCCTTGATACTTTCGGCTTTGTTCATCGGTTCTCAAGTCTCCCTTTTGGCAGAGCGGCCGGAAGGGGCGCAGGTTTGTATCATTCCTTTCATAGTCGCTCCGGGGGCTTCTGTCTAGTCGGTCAAGGTCCCCAACGACGGTTCCTCGCTTGACAATCAGAGCGCTTCGGTTACGCTTTCAACGGAACGTGAACGGATGAAATCCCATTCTTCGAAGAGCGCGCTTGCGCCGTCTTTGCTTGACGCGATTTTCACGTCGATCGGCGAGCTGGCTTTTATCTTGGACCGGCAGGGCTGCATCCGGCACGTCAGCGGCGGAGTGGACGCCTTGCTCGGTGATCGTTCGGCCCCGCTGCAAGGGCGCTCCTGGGCCGAATTGTGCGATCCGGTCGAAGAGGCTCAAGCCGTTTTTGCCGGCACCGAACGAGGACGCTCCCCGGTTTACTTCCACACTCGGCTGGTCGACGCAAAGGGACAGCGGCACCCGGTCGTTTTTTCCCTGCAAGTTCTTGCAAAAGCCGAGGAGTCTTCCCCGTACTGCTTGGCCTTGGGCTACGGCTTGGAGCGTTCGGCGGAAGACACGCTCCGGGAAGACGCCACGGAGCTGTCCGAACGGGTTGCCGGACTCCAGGAATCTCTGGCCAGCGTCAACCGAAAAATGGCGGAAACGGCCCTTCAACTGGCGGAAGAGCGGCAAAAACTGAACGCGGTCACGGCCAGCCTGGGAGAGGGCATGCTGGTGCTCGATACCGAGCAGCGGATTACGCAGGCGGGAGGCACGGCCGAGAAGCTGCTCGGCCTGTCGAAGGAAGCCCTGCTCGGCAAGACGCTGGCCGAAGTTCTGCCGAAGCTGCACGCTCGAATCGCCTCCGAGTCACTTGAAGACCGGGGGAGCCAACCGTTGTCGCAATTGGTTAAGGACGTCCGGTTCAATCATGCGGGCAAGGTGCTTCGGGCGAACCTTGCGCCGATTGTCGACTCGGAACGGCGCGACCTTGGGACGGTAATCATTTTCGAGGACTTCACCCGACTGGCGGAAATCGACCGCATCAAAAGCGAACTGATCTCCATTGTTTCTCATGAGCTGCGTACGCCGCTCAGTTCAATAAAAGGCTACTTGGATCTGTTACTCGAAGCGGACACCGGAAGCATTAACGAAACGCAACACGAGTACCTGAGTATTGCCAAGGCCAACGCTGAACGTCTGGTGGATATGCTGGACGTCATGCTCGACATCGAGCGAATTGAGGCCGGACGCCTGCAGATCGGACGCGAACCGGTCGACCTGACGTACGTCGGGCACTACGTCTACAGCGCCTTTCGCCCCCAAGCCGGTGAGAAGCGGATTGAACTGCGCCGCCAGTTCCAGGACGGCCTGATGGTTCAAGCCGATTTGGATCGAGTCATCCAGATTCTCTCCAACCTGGTCAGCAACGCGATCAAATACACCCCGCCGGGGGGACAAGTGATCATTCGCACGCGCGGCACGGCCGAGCAGGCGACGTTGGAGGTCGTCGATACGGGCTTGGGCATCTCGGCCGACGAACAGAAACGATTGTTCGATAAGTTCTATCGCGTTCCTTCGAGTACCAGCGTCAAAGGCGCGGGGCTCGGACTTTCCATCACCAAACACCTGGTCGAAGCCCACGGCGGAACGATTACCGTGTCGAGCCGACAGGGAAAAGGCAGCACCTTCTCCGTGGTGCTGCCTTCCGATTCTTCTGGCCAACCTGAAGCGGTCTCTCCAAGCTGATTGGCGGTTTATTTACTGCCGCCGCTGGAGCAACAACTCGAACCTGAGGCCTTTGCAGTCTTGAGAGGACATGATTTAGCCGCCTTCGCTTTGGTACAGGAGCCTCCCGAGCACTTTTGAGTTGCCTTTGGGGCGCCGGTGCAACATGCCTTTGCGCATTCTGCACCCGACGCGCCTGAAACGCACGCTTTCGCCTTTTGGTAAGGACAAGCACTGCCTTCCGCCGCAGGCGTCACCGAACAAACAGTCCCGGAAACCGCCGCCTCGCCCGCCGTCACCGCTTTCCCGGCGCAGCAACCATAAGTGACCTTCGCCGCATCGGCGGCGGTCGCTTGTTCAGTCTTATCGCTGAAAGAAAAGCCGACGGCCAACAACAACACGCCACACGAAACCAGTCCTACTCCGACAATTCGCTTCATACCTTATCCCTCCAGATTTTCTGAATCGCTTTTTCGCCCTCGAATCAACAATCTTCGTGATTCGAGGGACAATAGGAATAACAGTCGAGACAGTTAAGGAGTTCCCACTTGGGGAGTCGCCCGGCGGCCGATCAAAAACGGGCTCAAGCGAAAAATGAACATAACCCACTTAGAAAACGGAATTTAGGTTTTCAACCGCATCTTCGCGGGTATTTCATCGACTGGCATTCCAGGATGCGGCTGACGGTTTGTTCCGAGCCAGCGGGATTTTTCCGGGAAATTGACAAACGCGATACTTTGAATAAGATTGTGATGCAAGAACGTAAATGGTGTGTGTATGCAAAGATAATGCCGCCTGAAAACGAACAGTTTGAAAGGGGAACGGCTGATGTCTTATCGGGTTTTAGTAGTCGATGATGATCGAGATGTCCGGGAAGTCCTACGCAATCTCCTGACGATGAAAGGATACGAGGTGGTGGCCGCCGAGGACGGCATGACTGCGGTGGCTTCCGTGGCGAAGTATCATCCCGACCTGATGATTCTCGACGTGAGTATGCCACGGATGTCCGGGTTTCAGACCTGCCAGGCCATTCGAAAGATGAAGGGCAATGATCAAATCCCCGTGGTTTTCCTATCGGCGAAAAAGTCCGAACAGGATAAAAAATACGGCGAGCGAATCGGCGGCGACGTCTATGTCACCAAACCCTACAATCAGAACGAACTCTTGCTTATCGTGGAGAGATTGCTTCGGCAACGCGCTCGCCCGGACGAGGATCGCGAGGATTTGGATCAAGTTCGGGATGATACCAGCTGGGTGGACTAGGGCGGCGGGAGCCGGGCATCTATAAAGGGTTCGCCCTTGGCAATGGATTCGGTCAATTTTTTTCAACCGTTTCAGGAGACTGCTGCCAGAAGTAATCGAAGACGATCCGGGACAGCGTTGCCAATTTTTCAAGGGCTGCTTTTTCTCCGGGCCAATCCTTGCGAGTGGGAGGAATTCCCAACTCGATTTCGCCCGCAAGCATTCGCTGCCATTGGGTTTCATCGGTTCCGTCGGCGAATAAAGCGATCGCCCAGTCCCCTCGCGGTGTGAACACAATCCCCGCATCGACGACGGCGTCCCCCACGCTTCCTGTTTTATGGGCGACATGCAGATCCGGCACCTCCTCGAACGGCAGGCGGGCGGGAATCATCGAGGTGTGTTTCTGTCGCCCCAGCACGACGAGCATTTCGTCACACACCGTCCGGTTGACGATCAGTCCGCGATAGATTCGCTCATAGAGCAGGACCTGGTCCTCCGGCGTGCTGACGCCCACGCCATAGCGCAGCGAATCGAGGGAGCGGGTTTTGGTCTTGTACCACATCATTTTGTTCAGCAGTTTCGTGTGCTGAAGCCCCAGGACACGCATCCGCTCGTTCATCGCCAGGATTCCGTCCCAAAGGCCTCCAATGCCGTCCACGACCTCGTTGGTGGCCGTATTGTCGCTGATGGTGATCATTCGTTCCGTCATTCCTCGATAAGTCGAATCAATCGAACCGGTTGCATTCTGGAGGATACCGGAGCCGCCGACCTTCTCCTCGTCCAGAACGACGCAAGGGTCGTCCAGAGAAATTCTTCCTTCGGCTTGTTGCAGGAAAAGTTCCACCATGAGGGCGGTTTTGATGCTGCTGGCCGTGGGGTATTTTTCCGTGGAATGGAAATGAATTTCTTCGCCCGTTTCGAGGTGGCGGGCGCATAGACCGATCCGACCCGGAAAATTCCCCGTTTCGCTTTCAATCTGGCCGAAAACGTCGGCCTGGACGATTCCGCCGCCGCAAAACACCCCCCCCATGAGGGTAAGCCAAACAATACAAGGAATTAATCGCTGCATTCAGTCGTCCGGAGCCAAGGTCTTCGAAACCCACTCTATCTCTTTCAGGATATCTCGGCCGGGGCCGAATAGCAACTTTTTTATCCTGTCTACCCGCTTAATTTTCCTTAAGTTGTTGCCGATAACAAAAGCAGACACATTGAGACATTCCTGATATGAGGATCGCCTGAACCGCTCAAGGAAGCAGTCGGCACGGTTGGCTCCGCGCCGCACTGAATGTGAATGCCCGGGAATGTTGACGGAATCGCTTGGAAGCCCTATAGTCTCAACACTGGACCCGTGACTGGCTCCAAGCTCATCGATTGGAATGCGTCGCGTGCTGTTGGGGGGAAGAGATGGTCCTTCAGTTGTATTCTTATCGTCCTTCGAACCCTTCACAAATCCGACGCACTCTTGAGAGGGAAAGAAAGTTCATGCCGTCCGTAAGCGAAGAATCCTTTCGTTTTTTCGGACTGGAGCGCGATCCTTTTACGCCAACGGCGGACCCGGCGTTCTTTTATTTCACGCTGGAGTTCGAGCGCTGCCTTTTTGGCTTGAAGAAATCCATTGATTCTCGATATGGAATCGTTCTCGTTTTCGGCAACTATGGCACCGGCAAGACGTCCCTGATGCGCCATTTGTTCTATCATATCAGCCGAAGAACGCACTTGTATAATACTGCCGTGATTGGGTCGCCCAATCCGGGCTGGAGCAGCTACGCGCTGATGGAGGAAATCTGCCACCAGTTTCGCATTCCGGTGGCGCGGCCGACAATGAACGCTTATCAAAGCGGTTTCAACCAGTTTCTGATCGATAATCGAAATCGAATCAACACCCTCATCGTTGACGATGCTCAAAACCTGGATAAGCGCGAGAATCTGGAAACCTTACGGTTGCTGCAGAATATCGAGACGCCTCAACACAAGCTGCTCAACCTGGTGATGTTTGCCCAGATGGAATTGATTCCGGGGATCAAGGCACAGCCCAACTTCGAGCAGCGGGTCAACAACGCCTATGTGCTCAGTCCGCTGAGCTACAACGAGATGATCAGCATGATTCATTTTCGGCTGCAAAAGGCCGGACTGGATTCTCAAGTCTCCCTGTTTGACGAAGAGAGTCTCAGGACGATCTATGAATACAGCCAGGGGATTCCCCGGGAAGTGGTTACGATTTGCCGGAATGCGATGGTGGTGGCCAAACGGATCGGCCGTCCGAACGTGCAAAACAGCATTGTCATGTATGCCGTCAACAATCTCACCGTAAAGGGCCTGGTGGGATGAAAGCAAAGAAAGAAAAGGGAGAAGCGAAAACAAGGGCCAAAGACGAGCCGGTCAAAGGCTTCAACGAAACGGAATACTTGGAAGCCTTTCAGGCGATTGACGATGCGCTGGAACAGAATATGCGGACCGAACGGGATGAAACGTTTGATTCAGTGGAGGAAGAGGATCGTCCCCGCTCGTCGATCGATCGACTTTTGCGGGAGCATCGCCCGGGGCAAGCCCCGCCCGCGGACCGAGACCAGCGGGTTGCGATGCTGGAGCCCGGCAACGTGCCGTTTTCTTCCTCAAGCCCAACGATCGACAAGGGGAGTTTTCGGGCTTCAGCGTCGCAGGCAGACTCGGTGATCTACCGGCAGGCGCGCCGGGGGAAACGAACCCGGCACGGCCGGCGCGGGATTTGGCAGTTTATGCCCCACATCGGGCATCGCAAGCGCCATTGGATTCAGAGAAACTTCATTAATCTGGTTATCCTGGGCTGCCTGGCGGCCAGCGCGGGAGCCTTGTACGTTTTTCGGATTCGTCCGGGATTGCAGCGAAGGAATCTGGAGCCCTTTCCGGCGGCGAACCGGGCGCACCGGGAGCAAAATTATGTGGCGGCGATCGAGGCGTACCGCGAATTCCTCCAAAAAGCTTCCGGGGATTCGCTGGAGGCGCATCAGGCTCGCTATTATTCAGGCTGCTGTTATGAAGTGTTGGGCCAGGAGGCCAAGGCCCGGGAGGAATACCAAGTCGTCTATCAGGCCTATCTGAAACAATACGGTCGGCGGACGCCCGAGGACCCGATTCAATTTCAACGCGAGTATTCTATTCCGGACGTCTATCCGAATGCGATTTATGCACTGGCCGAACGGCTGAGGCAGGCGCAGGAATCGACCCGGGCGCGCGAACTGTTCGTGCTGTTGTTAGACGAGTTTCCCCAGTTCATGTTTGCCCAGGAGATCGAACAACGCCTGGCAGCGCTGGACGAACCGCCCGCGGGAATTTCCCCGGCGGCGGGAGCCCAGCCGTTGCAGACGGAGGAGCAACCCGATGAGCAAGCGAATCCTTGAGCGAGCCGTCTTGACCGGTCTATTGATCGGCCTGGCCGTCGGCGCGGCGGCCGCCCTGGCGGAATCGGAGCAGGCCGAACTGGTCCTGGCCTCGGGGGACCGTTTGCAGATCACGGTGGAGCGCTATCCGCAGTATGGGGGGCTTTTTTCGATCCATAGCGACGGGAACATCCAGCACACCCTGGTCGGGACCGTCCCGGCGGCGGGCCGAACGCTTGAACAATTCCAGAACGTCTTCGTCCAAAGCCTGGCCGTATACGTGAAGCGCCCCCGAGTCTCCTTGACCTTGGTTGCGCCGGGGGGAGCGACCCCTTTCGAATCCTCGCAGGAACCGGCTCAAGTCTACCTTTTCGGCGAGGTGCACCGGCCGGGATCTTACGATCTGCTTCCCGAGATGACGCTGATTCAGTTGATGGCGCTGTCCGGTGGGACGATTCAACACGAAATCAAGGACCGCTATGGAAACACCCAATCCTCGGGAGCCGATCTGAAAAACCTGGCGGTGTTTCGCAGCGGCGGCGAGACGATTCGCGTGAACCTGGAGCATATCCAGCAAACGGGAGACCAGAGGCAGAACGTCCGCCTGCTTCCCGGAGACACGATCTTCGTTCCGGCCGGTCTGGTCGGCACCTTCTCCGTGCTGGGTGATGTGAAACGGCCCGGCGCTTTCCCGATCGAAGCCAAAATGAATCTGCTGGACGCGCTGGTGCGAGCCGGCGGCTTTTCACCCAATGGTTCCCTGTTGAACATTCGCATTGTTCGTACCGAGGGAGGGGATCCTCGCACCTTCCGCGTCAATCTGTGGAATACGCTCAAGGGCGGCCGCCTGGAGGCGGTTCCGGAGGTTCAGGCCGGGGACGTGGTTTTTGTCGATCATACGCCGTTCTATCATTGGAAGCGTTTTGTGGATTCCCTCCGCGGAGCGGCGGTCAGCACCGAGTCGATCCGGATCATCAAGGACTTCGACGAGCGGACCGGGGGACAAATCTCGGATACGCGTTAACGGCCGGGAGCGCCACTTTGGAAGACTTAAGCGTTACGTTTTATGATTATCTGCAAGTTGTTCAGCGGCGATTTGCGCCCTTTCTGCTGATCCTCGTGCTGTTTCCCCTTGCCGTTTATTTCCTGACGGAGACCGATCCGCCGATGTTTGTCGCTTCGGTCCGGGTGCAATTGGAAGACGCCCCCGCCCGCCAGCCGCTGTTTGACGATATCGGTCTGACGTTCCGCAAAGAGAGTTCCTTGCCGACTCAGATGGAGATCATCCGGAGCGAGAGCCTGGCCGGCGAAGTGATCCGCACGCTCAAGCAACAGCAATTCGCTGAGGCGAAGCTGCGGGGTTCCAGCCTCCTGTGGCCGGAGCTGGAGAATGAGCGCCGGGCTCGACGCCAGCTGATGAAAAACCTGCTCGTCGAGGCGATTCCCAACACGAAGGTCATTCGAATTCAAATCATCTCGGACAGCGACGAGAAGGCCCGCCTCCTGGCCAATACGCTCGCCGACGTTTTTGTTCAGTACAGCCGCAAGCGCAAGCAGGAGCGCATGCAAAGCGCCCTGCAGTTCATCGAAACACAGTTGGATAAGCTGCGGGGCGAACGCATTGCCGAGGAAAAGGCGCTGTGGCAATACAAGACGGACACCCGGTTTGAGACCGTGGGCGAAGGAATCGGGCGATTAAGCAATCTGGACACCCTGCTCGTGAACACGATGATCGAGCGCCAAATCGACGAAACTCGGCTTGAAGAGATCAAGCGGATTCTGCTCGAACAGCAGGGAAGCATGATTCCCGAGGCGGCCTCGTATCGCAGTCCGTTGGTGGACCGCCTGCGGGAAAAACTGACCGAGCTGGATTACCAGCGCGCCTTGCTGTTGCGCGACTTCACCGCCGAGCATCCCGAGGTCAAAACTCTGGCCGAGGAGATTGAACAAACGCAGGAAGTGCTCACCGCCGAGGTTCAGCAAATGGTTCGAGCCGACCTGCCCACGCTCGATCCCCTGTCCACTTACAGAAATCTCCTCGGCGAAATGGTCGATCTTCAGCTTTCCATCAACTCGAAAAGACGGCGGGAAGCGGTTCTGGCGAAAACGATGGAACACTATATCGGCCAATTGGAACAGTTGGCTGACAAGGAAATCGAAGTCTCCCGCCTCAGGTACAAAATCGAGGTCAAGAAAAACACCTTTGAGCGATTCATGACAAAAAAAGAGCAAGTCGAGCTGTCCATGGCAATGGAGACCGGCAGTGTCGAAGTACTGGATTATGCTTTGGCTTCCAACAACGTCACGGGCACTCAGAAAATAACGACCGTGGCCTGGAGCCTTGTCGCCGCCTTGCTGGGAGCCATCGGCATGGCTTTCTTTCTGGACATGAACGACACCCGGATTAAAAACCAGGCCGAGGTCAAACGATATCTCGACCTTCCTTTGCTGGGCATGATCCCCCGGATCAAACTGCCGAAGCGCGGGACCTTGATCGAGTCCGTGGCGCACTACGAGGAAGGCACGCCCTACGCCGAGAGCTTCCGCAAACTGCGCACTCAGATCGAATTCAAGTCCATCGATCGCCCGCTAAAGACCATTCTTTGCACCAGTACCCGGCAGGAAGAAGGCAAGACGACCATCATCACCAATCTCGGGATGTCGTTTGCGCAGAAGGGGGAGCGGGTTTTGGTCGTCGATTGCGATCTTCGCCGGCCGGCGCTGCACCGAAGCATCGGCGTAAGGCGTTCCCCGGGATTGTCCGACGTCTTGGTCGAGCAGGTTCCCTGGCAACAGGTCGTGCAGGACACGGACATTCCCAATCTGTACACCATCACCAGCGGCGAGCGACCGCGGAATCCGTCTGAACTGTTGGGATCGAGCCGGATGAAATCGCTGATTCGCCAGTTCGCCGATCATTTTGACCGGGTTTTGTTCGACATTTCTTCCATCCTTGCGGTTACCGATTCGGCGGTGTTGGGCCCGCTTTGCGACGGGGTGATTCTCACCGTGCGAGTCCAGGACGTGCCTCGCGATTACGTTCAACAGGCGCTGGAGATTATGCAGAGCGTCGGAGCCAACCTCCTGGGCGCGGCGCTCAACGGGGTGAAGATCTCCCGCCGCTCCTATTACTATTATTACTACAGCGAGCAGGCGGCGCCGGCGAACCATGGCGGCAACGAAGGCGGGTCGGCGTCCGGCTAGACCCGGCTGGCGGGAATTCTCGTTCGGGAGGATGCGCCGGCTTTCGCTCTCCAACCGCCGGTCGTGCGCTCCGGCGGATTGACCCCGAGAAGGTTGAGCATGTCTCCTTTGGTTAAAATGCGGGCCGTTCGATGGAGCCAGCCCCAACGCGTGTCGCGCACTCCCCAGGCGTTGGGGATCGCTCTTTTTGTTGCCTTGGGCGTGGCGGCCACGCTGCTGCTTCCCCCCGCCTATGGGCCGGGCTTGGTGTGCGGTCTGCTGTTTTTTCTCTTTTCCCTGATTCGCATCGAATTCGGTCTCTATGTCGTGATTCTTTCCATGCTGCTAAGCCCGGAAATTGCCGTTGGGGCGACGGGGCAGCGCGACATTACCGTTCGGATCGAGGATTTCCTGATTCTCGCGCTGGTGGGCGCTTGGATTCTTCGTTATATCGTTGGCTCGCGGGGTGCCCTGTTTCGCCGGACTCCGCTGAATACGCCGATTTACGCCTACGTGTTTTTTGCTTTGTTCGCCTCGGTTTGGGGCGTGAGCATGGGCTATGTAAATGCGCCCACCGTGGCGTTCTACTTCCTAAAAGTCGTAGAGTTTTTCCTGATTTTCTTAATCACTGTCAGCGTGATCCAGGATGAGCGCACGGTCAAGCGGTTTATGATTTTCTTTCTGGCGACCGGCTTGGTCATCGGAGCCTACGGCATTCTCCAAATCGGCCGCGTGGATCGGGTTTCGGCTCCCTTCGAGGGGGCTCGCCCCGAGCCCAACACGCTCGGGGGCTACTTGACGATTGTGATCAGTTTTTCCCTGGCGATGTTTTTATACGCTCCGCGCACCAACCTTTACTATCGGGCGATGACAGCGTTGGTCAGCCTGTTGAGTTTTCTGACGTTGCTTTTTACCCTTTCGCGGGCTTCGTTCATCGGCTTTTTGTGCATGTTGGGAGCAATGGGCCTGATCAGCCGCCGATACGTTTTGATCTACGCGGTGCTGGCGCTGCTGGTGCTGGCGCCGCTGGTGTTGCCGGAAGAAGTCATCGATCGCGTGAATTACACTTTCGAAGGGCCTCCGGGCAACGAGCTGTCCGTGCTGGGCCTGTTCACGATTACGGTGGACTCCTCGACGTTGGAGCGGATTGCGATTTGGAACAAAGTGGGCTATAAATTCCTTCGCAGTCCGCTTTGGGGCTATGGGCTGACGGCGGAACAGATTCTGGACAGCCAGTTCGCTCGTCTCATCGTCGAAGTAGGCGGGATCGGCACCGCGTTGTTTATTTGGATTCTCGTGCGCATTGTGCGGTGCGCCTGGTTTTTGCTTCGTCACAGCACGTCGTGGTTTTATCAAGCGCTGGCGCTGGGCTATCTGGCCATGTTCGTCGGAGTGATTGCGCATTCGATGGGAACCATTACTTTTTATATTGTGAGAATCATGGAGCCGTTTTGGTTTCTGACCGGGGTGATGGTCTGGCTGTACCTGAACGAAAAGTCCCGCCAACTCTCGGCGCAGAAAACGGCGCAGCGGACGGCCGGCGTGCGCTGGATTCCTCCCGAGCCGGCAACCCCGCGAGTGACGCACTAATGGGCCGAAAACCGATGGTCGCCGTCCTGGCAACGTACAACGAGCGTGAGAACATTCTGCCGATGATCGAGCAGCTGCTGGCGTTGCCGTTGGGTCTTTCCGTGATGGTTGTCGATGACCGCTCGCCGGATGGTACGGCGGAAGCCGTCCGGCAACGTTACGGCCATCAGCCGCGCGTGATTCTGATCGAGCGCGGGGGCCCGAGGGGATACGGCCGGGCGATGGTCGCCGGGTTTCAACGGGCGCTGGAGGAGGGATTTCAAACCATGGTGACGTTGGACGCCGATTTTTCGCACGATCCGGCAGCGGTGCCGCGACTGGTTCAGGGCCTGGACCCGGCGGCCGTCGCGCTCGGTTCGCGCTACAAGGACGGGGTGCGGGTGTTGAACTGGCCGCCGCGGCGACTGGTGCTGTCGCTGTTTGCCAACCGGTACGTGCAAGTGCTGCTCGGACTGCCGACGCGGGACAGCACGTCGGGATTTCGCGCTTATGACCGGCGGGTGCTCGAGGCGATTGATCTGAAGAGTCTCCGCAGTCACGGTTACGCCTTTCTGGTTGAAATCCTTTATCGGGCGTTTCTCTGCCGCTTTTCTTTGGTGGAGGTGCCCATTATTTATACCGAGCGCCGGGAGGGACAATCGAAAATGTCCAAACGGGTGATTTTCGAGTCGATTTGGGCTCCCTGGCGCTTGCGCCTGGCTCGCCGCTCGATGCGAAAGCGTTTTGCCCCGAAGGTCGAATCTCAACCGGAATGAGAAGCGTCCCGGTTCTCTCCCGCCGGATCGCTGGAATCCCGGAGTCAGGAATTTGTCGACAAAAGAATACGTGGCCTGCCCCCTTTGCGGCAGTGATCGGCCCCGGTTGCTGTTCGAGCCGGCGCGTTCGGGCGAGAACCGGCAGGGGGGGGTTGTCCGTTGCGGTGGATGCGGCGTGGTGTATCGCAACGTTCGCCAGGCAGCCGAAGCAACCCGGAAACATTACGAAGAAGTCTACCACCCCCAACAGATGTCTCTCAAGTGGCTGACGGAGCGCAACCGGTTGTTCCTGCGCTACCTGCCGCTCCTTGAAGTCTTTCGGCAGAGCGGGAGGATTTTGGACGTCGGCGCCGGGCATGGGTTCTTCCTGAAGTTGTGCCGGGATCGCGGTTGGCAATGCTTCGGCACGGAAGTGGCCCCCGGTTGTGTGGACTACGCCCGGCGGGAACTGGGGATCGACCTGTTTCTAGGCGAGCTTGCGCGGGCCCCGTTTCCAGAGGCGTCCTTTGACGTCGTTACGTTGTGGAACGTGCTGGATCAGTTAGCGCAACCCGCCGAGGCCTTAACACAGATTCACCGCCTGCTGCGTCCCGGCGGCGGTCTCGTGATTCGTTGTTTGAACGCTCCGTTTCATCTCGCCTGCCGGGGGCTGTTCGGTCGCCTTACAACGCTGTGCAAGGCTGCGCGGTCCGTGGACCCGTCCGCCTTCCACTTTTTCTCCTTCGACAAACACTCCATCACAAGTCTTCTGCAAAAACATGGCTTTGAACGGGTTCGGGTGAGTAACTCGACGCTGTGCGGCAGCGACCGGGGCCGGGACTGCGGAATGTCCCATCGGGCCGCGACCGTAATCGGCAACACCTTTGCCCGGTTGCTTTTTCTGCTGAGCGGGGGACACTGGCTCGCTTCGCCGTCGATTCTCGTGGTGGCGGAAAAGGGGAAGAAGTAGAGAGATCCTGGATGTCGAGGGCTTGGAGCGGTTCTCGGAATGATTGTCCAAATGAAACACGAAAGGCGGCGATAAACCTCTCTCCCCCTTACGAAGGGGGAGCTGGAGGGGGTTTCTTTTAAGGGCAAGAAGCAAAACTGTTGGGGAAAATTTACCCCACCCCGCCTCCCCTTCGAAAGAGGAGGAGAGGAAATGGACAAGAGTTACGAAAGAAGCTCTATTCGCTCTTCACCGGCTGGGGAATTCGCAGTATGAACTCGGCCCAGCAACCCTCTTCGGAATTCGCCCAGATCTTTCCCCCGTGCAGTTGAATGATTTTCCACGTGGTGTAGAGGCCGACGCCGGAACCTTTGCGTTTCGAAAGTTCCGGTGTCTTGAGCCTTGAGAACTTGCGAAACAACTGCGATCGCTGCTCGGACGGAAAGCCCGGCCCTTCGTTCCAGACCGATACGATGAGTTCCTTTGGCGTTTGCTCGACGCCAAGGCGGATTTCGCCCCCCTCGCTCCCGTACTTGACCGCATTGCCGATCAGGTTGACGAGAACGATCTTCAGCAGATTCGGATCACACTCAATCTCCACCTTCCCCGAGGGGAGACTGCGAACAAGGCGCTGTTTCTGTACATCGATCTGCGACTGGAGAATATCGAGGGAAGGCTCGACGATCTCGGCGACGAAATCGACGGCCGGTTGCAGTTCGAGTTCCAACCGCCCGGCCTCGATCCGCGCCAGGTCCAGGTAGTCCCCGATGAGGTTCAACAGGTAGCGGGATTTCCCGATGATTTTGTCGATGTACTCCCGCTGTTTTTCCTCCAATGGGCCGAGGTACCCGCCCACCAGCAGATTGGCGTCGCCAGCCATCGAGGCGATGGGACTCTTGAGTTCATGGCTGACGAACCCGAGCATTTCACCATAGGCCCGGTTGGCCGCCGTGAGTTGTTCGATTCGGTACGCTTTTTCGACCGCCTGGCTGAGTCGCTCGGCGATGGCGAGATGCAGTTGGACCTCGTGTTCGCTGTAGGCGAACGGCTTGCGCGAACTGCGAAAGAGAAATCCCACGCGGCGGCCATCAACCGTGAGCGGGCAGGTCATACTCGAGCGCACGCCTTCGCGCACGAGCAGTTTGGAAGAGACGCTCGCCGGGTGCGTCTCCCAATACGCCGCAAGGTCGTTGATGATTCGAATCCGGCTGTCTCGGAGAAGGCGTTCGAGCGAACTGTCCCGAAGGTCTTCGCTGTAGCCGCGCTTCAGCACGGTTTCCCTGTACAAGGCCCGGACGTACTGGGAAGTGACCCTCTGGTCGTCGTCCTCCAGGAACGCCACGCCGATGCGGTCGCAGGGACAAATAGCACGCATCGAATCGAAGAGGAAATCGATCACTTTCTCCAGCGACTCAACGGCGGCCACCTTGCGGTTGACCGCTTCGAGGATCCGCTCTTCCGCCGAGGACAATGTCGAGGGGGCGCGACCGGCTTTGGACGTTTCTATGTAATGCAAGATTTCCACGCGTTGATCCGGCATTTCTTTTCGCAGTCCCCGTCCGGTGTCATGCTGGCACTGGGGTTGTACCCCAGTGCCCCCATCGATTGACGGGGTTTAGCCCCATTTCTTTTCCAGCACAGGAGTACAACCCGCCTTGACGGCGGACAAGCTCTCGCGCTAGCAGAGCCTTTCCAGGAGCAATCTACCAGATTTGGCCGAAGAAAAGAAGCCAATTGCCCGCCGCTGGACTCCGGCGGGAAATTCAGGTAAAACGGCCGTGGTTCGATTCAGTGAGAAATCCGCCGAGGGGCCCCTCAAGAGGCCCGTCGGCTTGTTGTGTTGAGACCTGATGAACGAAAAAAGCACTAATGACGCGCCGCTCCTGCTCGAATCGCTCGACCGGCTGGAGGGCATCGAGGCCGGCCTGAAGGCACTGGCCCATCCGCAAGGGGCCTGGACCGTGGGCCGGGTGGCCGGCTCCAGCGGCGCCCTGTTGACCGTCGCCCTCTGGCGGCGCTCGAAGCGCAATCTGCTCGTCGTCGTCAAAGACCAGAACGAGATGTATCGCTGGCTCGACGACCTTCAGTATTTCGCCGGGCAGTACGATCTGGCCGATCCGGAGCGGATTCTGCCGCTGCCTCATCCCGAAACGCTGCCCTATGAGATGCGGGAGCCGGACCCGGCGGTGCAGTCCGAGCGGCTGGGCACCCTGGCCACGCTGCTGTTGCCCCGTTCGGCTGAGCCGCTGCTGGTGGTGGCCCCGGTGCGCACGCTCCTGCGGCGGTTTCCTTCGCTGGCGTTCTGGCGCGGGCAGGTGTGGCCGCTGCGGGTTGGAGGCGAAGTCGACCGGGACGCGTTCGTGCGCCGGCTGAGCGAAGAGGGATACGAGTTTCGGGAGCTGGTGTGCGGTCCCGGCGAGTACTCGGTGCGCGGCGGAATCATCGATGTTTACCCCTTCCAGGCTCCGCACGCGTTGCGGATCGAACTGTTCGGAAACGAGATCGATTCACTGCGAATCTTTGATCTCGTGACGCAACGTTCGACCGCGCAGATTGAACAGTTCACGCTTCTTCCCTCGGATGAAAACCGGTTGGTGCACCACGCGCTGGATAAAGAACTATCGCTGGAGGGCCTGCTCGATGGCCTTGAGAAGGATTTTCGGCTGGTGGTTGCCGAACCGGCCGAGATGGAAGTGGAAGCGGCGCGCTTCAGCGAACTGGTGGAGAAAATGTACCGCGAGGTCGACGTGCTGAGAAAGGACGCCGGGGAAGAAACGCCTGAATGGCCCCTCATTCCGCCCGAGAAACGTTACCTGCTGTGGGAAGATCTCCAGCAGTCCTTCTACCGGCGGGGATTTCTCGCGCTCAGCCCCTTTGCCCACGCTTCGGAAGACGGCCCCGGCGCGAATCTGGACAGCACGACGACTCACTTGGCTTCGGGCGCTCATAAAAAGAACCTCGCCAAATTGGTCGAGATGGCTGCCGCCGGTCAGCAGATCTGGATCGCCTGCGATAACGAAGGCCAGAAGCATCGCCTGCACGAGCTGCTCGGCGGCGATTCGGTTCCGCCTCAAGCCCGCGAGCGATTTCATATCCACATGGGCGCGCTGCATTGGGGATTCTCGCTGCCGCAATTGAAGTGGACCTGGACGACCGATCGGCAGATTTTCGGCCGCTACAAGCGAATCCGCCAGCGGATGGCCAAAGGTATCGCTCTGCCGATTGTCGATCTCGTGAACCTCAAACCGGGAGACTTCGTGGTTCATGAGGAGCAGGGCATCGGGCGGTATCGCGGGCTGAAACTGCTGGAGATCGAAGATCGCAAGGCAGAGTTCCTGGAGCTGGAATACGCCGACGGGGGCGTGCTTTACGTGCCGATCGAGCAGATCGAGCGCGTCGGGCGGTACATTGGCTCCAGCGCCGCGCCGCCGAAACTGAGCAAACTCGGCGGCAAAGCATGGCAGACCACCAAGGCGAAAGCGCGGCAAGCCATCGAGGACATGGCCGCCGAGCTGCTGGATCTTTACGCCGAGCGCACGGTTCACACCGGGCACACCTGCAAAAACGATACGCCCTGGCAATACGAGTTCGAAGCCAGCTTTCTGTTCGAGGAAACGCCCGATCAGCTGCGAAGCATTCGGGAAGTAAAGAAGGACATGGAGTCGCCGAAGCCGATGGACCGGCTGATTTGCGGCGACGTCGGCTTTGGCAAGACCGAAGTGGCCATGCGCGCGGCGTTCAAGGCGGTGATGGAAGGGCGACAGGCGGCCGTGCTGGTACCGACGACCGTGCTGGCCGACCAGCACTATCGAACCTTTTCCGAGCGAATGGCGGACTATCCCGTCACGGTGGAAATGCTGTCGCGGTTTCGAACTCCCGCCGAGCAAAAGGAGGCGGTGCAAAAACTGGCCGAAGGCAAAATCGACATTATCATCGGCACGCATCGCTTGCTGCAAAAAGACATTCAGTTTCGCGACCTGGGACTTGTCGTGATCGATGAAGAGCAACGCTTCGGCGTGCGGCACAAGGAACGCCTGAAGCAAATGCGCACGCTGGTCGATTGCATGGCGCTGACCGCGACGCCGATTCCCCGCACCTTGTACATGGCGATGAACGGCGTGCGCGACATGTCGATCGTCAACACGCCGCCGAAGGACCGATTGCCGATTCAGACCTACGTCTACGAGTGGAGTCATGAGGTCATCGAAAGCGCCATTCTGCGCGAGATGGCGCGCGGCGGACAGGTGTACTTCGTGCATAACCGGATTCAGTCCATCGCCGGCATCGCCCGCCTGATTCAGGAGCAGGTGCCCGAGGCGCGCATCGCCGTCGGCCACGGGCAGATGGAAGAGAAACAACTGGCGCGTATCATGCACGAGTTCGTCGATCACAAGTACGACGTGCTACTCTCCACCACGATTATCGAGTCCGGCCTCGACATTCCCAACGTCAACACGATCATCATCAACCGGGCCGACGCGTTCGGCCTGGCCGACCTGTACCAGCTGCGCGGCCGGGTCGGCCGGGACCGCCACCGGGCCTATTGCTACCTGCTGGTGCCGTCGAAGGGCGCGCTCAGCCGCGTGGCCAAACAGCGGCTTCTGGCGATTCAGGAGTTCAACCAGCTGGGCAGCGGATTTCAACTCGCCCTGCGCGACATGGAAATCCGAGGCATGGGCAATCTGCTGGGCCGCCAGCAGCATGGACACATCGCGGCCATCGGCTTCGATCTCTATTGCCGGCTCTTGTCGGACACGGTCGAGCAGCTGACCGGCAAGAAAAGGGACACCTATCCCGAGCCGCAACTCGATTTGGTCCCCAGCGTATCGGGAGAAATCAGCCCCCAGCACGTGCCTTCCGCCCGGCTTCGCATGTCGCTGTACAAACGCCTGGCGGCGCTTCGAAGCCGGGAAGAGGTCGATCAGTATGAACGGGAGATGCGGGACCTGTACGGCGCGCCGCCGCCGGAGGCGCAGCGGTTGATGGATGCCCAGCGCTTGTGGATTTTGGCTTGGCAGGCGGGGATCGACCGGGTTCAGGTCGGCGCGCGAAAAGCCCGCCTGCGCTACTGCGAACAGGCGGCGCACCGGCATTTCACGCCCGAGCGGGTCATCG
>Ga0272444_10000629_pt1 | contig 36929 bp, 28 predicted proteins | sample SSMForm13_FD_201033 | JGI IMG/M metagenome (GOLD analysis project Ga0272444, IMG submission 201033) | Marine sediment archaeal communities from Little Sippewissett salt marsh, Falmouth, MA, United States - SSM-Form-13 | ecosystem: Environmental > Aquatic > Marine > Wetlands > Sediment ...
GGGCGGGGGGGATTTTATTCAACGCATCGTTCACTTCTCGCCAAATTACCTCCATTACAGCATCGATTTCGGTAAGCACCTGTCGATCATCGAAACGCAGAGTCCGTAGTCCTAATGCAGTCAGCTTGGCATCCCGCCAACGGTCCTTTTCTTGATGATACGCCTCAAAGTGTTGAGAACCGTCCAGCTCGATTACCAGTCGAGCCTTGGGGCTATAAAAATCAACAATAAACGATAGCAAGGGCTTTTGACGATAAAATTGCACCCCCTCTATCTGTTTATTTCTGATCTTTCTCCACAACACCTGTTCAGCGTCGGTCATGTTTTTTCTTAAGGCCCTGGCTTTCTGTTTGAGTCCTTTCTCGTACTTTTCCATTTTGTAAAAACTCGCTCTGGTGAAATCCCCCTCAATCCCCCTTTTTCAAAGGGGGAGGCTGCTGGAGGAAAAATCCCCCTTGGCTTCAATGTCGTCATGCCGGACTTGATCCGGCATCCAGTGTTTTTAAACACTTTCTGGATTCCGGGTCGCGCTTCGCGTGCCCGGAATGACGAAGAGAAGAGTTATGCCAGGTCTCAACGTTCTTCACGCTTTTCATTAAATAGGGAAGTGTCCCTCTTCAGATCGCTTCAGATCCGCTCTACCTGGAATCCTTCGAGTTGTATGGCCACCGAACGTCGAAGAAGATCAATGGAAACAACAAAGAGGTTCTTTTTCAGATCCGTTTGAAGCACTACTCCTTCAATACCGGCAAATGGGCCATTTATTATCCTCGCCCGTTCACCCACCCGCGGGTAGAGCCAGGATTGTAGTTCCACGCCGGATGAAGTAAGACGCTGAATTGCTTCAATCTGTGCATCCGGGATGGGGAATGGCTCACTGCTTTGCGGTTTTCCCAGCATTCTGACTACGCCGGGCGTGGTCAGCACATTGAGCTTCTTCTCGTTGGTAAGGTCATCAAGGTCCACAAAAAGATAGCCCGCAAACATGGGGATGTGGATTCTTTTTTTTCTGTCCTTCCGTTTGCTCCACACCTCGATCTTCGGGAGATACACCTCCACCGATCGCTGGAGCAAACCGCTGAACACTTTATCTTCATAGCGGCTTTTCGTATATACGGCATACCATGACATGCTGGGCTCTCTGGTCTGTTTGGCCCCGGTGAAATAGGCTTCGCATTTCACGGGGTAAATCTGTTTGGTCAAAGTGACCAGATACACATTCTCCACAATTTTAACGTGTTTCACGCATTCGTGCGTTTATTATTATGTCGCCGTCTTTTTTCATTACTCCGTCCACGTGAAGCTCGATGGACTGGGCAATTTTTTCGATCCCCAGGTCCCCTACGGCCTCAATGCCCTGTCCCAGGATTCGTGGGGCCGTGACTATATAAAATCGGTCGGCTGCACGAACTTTGAGAAAGGAGGTGATCAGGGCGGCGCCCCCTTCCAACAGCACTGACGAGATCCCCTGCGCCCCCAGGACGGACAGCAGCGCTTTAATGTCGATGCGGCCGTCTTCGGCCGCGTCAGCTCTCACGATTTCGATCCCTCTCTCCTGCAGCAGTGCCGCCTTTTCGGCATCGGCCTGCGGTGAGGTGACGATCATGGTCCGGGCCCGGTTCTGGTGTGCCAGCACAAGGGAATTCAGTGGTATCCGCAGGGACGAATCCACGACGATGCGCACCGGATTTCTGCCGCGCACCAGCCGCACAGTCAGGTCAGGATCATCCTGAAGGACTGTCCCAATCCCCACGAGCACCCCGTCGTGGAGGCTTCGAAGTCGATGGGCGAATTTTCGGGACGCCTCCGAGCTGATCCATTTGGAATCTCCCGCAGCTCCGGCAATTCTGCCGTCGATAGTCTGGGCAAATTTTATTGTGACAAAGGGCCGCTTTTTTTCCATGAAGGTAAAGAATTTTTCATTGAGTCTGCGGCACTCGGCCTCGAGCACACCCACGTCTGTGTCGATACCCGCTTGTCTGAGTGCGGCGATGCCCCGCCCCGCCACCAGCGGGTTCGGATCGGCAGTGCCGACAATGACCCGGGCCGGCCGCAGCTCGATGAGCCGATCGACACAGGGGGGGGTCTTCCCGTAGTGGCTGCAGGGCTCAAGTGTCACGTAGAAATCGGCCCCGGCAATCGGTTCCGTGGCGCGTTCAATGGCATTCACCTCGGCGTGGTTTCCTCCATACCGCCGGTGATACCCCTCACCGATCACCCTGCCCTCTTTCACTATCAGCGCCCCCACCATGGGATTGGGGCTCACTCTTCCCTCGCCCCGGCGCGCAAGTGCCAGGGCTCTTTTCATGTATATGCGGTCCTGCATCGGCATCCCTGAAATCTGTGGCTGTTTTCACACGCACCTACCGTCTGGTCTATTTGGTCTGTCTGGTCTATTGGTCTGTATGGTTCAGACAGACCAGATTCTACTTTCCCTGCAGATAGGCGTCGATGGCGCGGGCCGCTTTTTTGGCGGCGCCCATGGCCAGGATGACTGTTGCCGAACCGGTGACGATGTCGCCGCCGGCATAGATCCCTTTACGGGTGGTCTCGCCCGTTTCATCCCTTGCAACGATATAGCCCCAACGGTTGGTCTCCAACCCCGGCGTGGTAGCCGGTATGACGGGGTTTGCCATGGTGCCGATGGCGACTACCACCATATCGACATCGATCACAAATTCCGATCCCGGTACGGGCAGGGGACGCCGCCGTCCGGAATCATCCGGCTCTCCCAGCTCCATGCGAATACATCGCATACCCTTAACCCATCCCTGGTCGTCGCCGAGGTATTCCACGGGGTTGGCGAGGAATTGAAACTGTACACCCTCTTCTTTGGCGTGATGGATTTCCTCCAGACGGGCGGGCATTTCCGCTTCCGTCCGCCGATAGACGACATAGGCATTGCGCGCGCCAAGACGGAGGGCTGTGCGCACCGAGTCCATGGTCACATTGCCGCCTCCCAGCACGGCCACTTCTTTACCCTGCGCAATGGGGGTGTCATATTCGGGAAACCGGTAGGCCTTCATCAGGTTCGAACGGGTCAGATATTCGTTGGCCGAGTAGATGCCGCTGAGGTTTTCCCCGGGGATGTTCATAAATACCGGCGCCCCCGCGCCTACGCCCAGAAAGACGGCATCATACCCCTCGTTGAGGAGATCATCGACGGTCTTTCCTCTTCCAATCACCATATTCGCCCGTATCTCGACACCCAACTTCACCAGGTAGTCGACCTCTGCATCAACGATTGCCTTGGGAAGCCGGAACTCGGGAATGCCATAAATAAGCACCCCACCCGCCTTGTGCAGTCCTTCAAAAACGGTCACTGCGTGTCCCTGTTTTATCAGATCGCCGGCAATGGTCAATCCGGCAGGTCCTGATCCCACCACAGCCACTCGTTTTCTCGTTGCCGCAGCTACCTTCGGTATCGATACAACCCCCGAGGCCCGCTCGTAGTCGGCTACAAACCGCTCGAGCCTGCCGATGGCGACGGGCTGCTGCTTTTTACTCAGCACACAGAGTTGCTCGCACTGCGCTTCCTGGGGACATACCCGCCCACATATCGCGGGAAGACTGTTGGTATCCTTGATCCACCGGGCGGCCAGAGAAAATTCTTTTTCGGAAATCAGCCTGATAAACCCGGGGATATCCACATCAACGGGACATCCGGCCACGCAGAGGGGTTTTTTGCACTGGAGACATCGAGATGCTTCGATAATCGCCTGCTCTTCCGTATAGCCAAGGGGAACTTCATCAAAATTATGCCGGCGGACCAACGGGTCCTGCTCAGGCATTGCCTGACGGGATACTTTTTCTCGCTTTTTCTTATTTTCCATGACAGCCGCACCTACAGGATTCCATCGCCTCTTTTTCATGTGAAGAGTACATCCGGAGGCGATTCATGAGCAGATCAAAATCAACCTGATGTCCATCAAATTCGGGACCGTCAACACAGGCAAGCTTTGTAACACCATCCACCGCCACACGGCAGGCGCCGCACATGCCCGTGGCATCCACCATTATGGGGTTGAGGCTTACTACCGTGGGGATCTCATAGGGGCGGGTCACATCGCAAATAACCCGCATCATGGGCACAGGTCCCACGGCATACACCCGATCGATTCGCTCGTCCCCATCGATCATCCCCTGGAGCACCTGGCTCACAAAGCCGTGAAATCCGTAACTTCCGTCATCCGTGGCGATCAGCAGTCTGTCGCTTACGGCCCCCATTTCTTCCTCAAGAATCAGTATGTCCTTTGTTCGTGCGCCTATGATCGACACCACGTCGTTGCCCGCGTCTTTGAGCGCCCGGGCAATGGGATAAACCACGCCGATTCCCACACCGCCGCCGACGCACACGGCGGTGCCGACACGTTCGATTTCGGTCGGCCGGCCCAGCGGTCCCAGCACGCTGTACAGACACTCCCCCACCCTCATTTCGGCAAGACAGGTCGTCGTTTTCCCCACGATCTGGAAAATAATGACAATGGTTCCTTCCCGGGTGTGTGAATCCACAATTGTCAGGGGGATCCGTTCCCCCCGCTCATCGGTCATGAGTACCACAAACTGGCCGGCCTTTCGCGTGGCGGCGATGTCCGGCGCCTCTATGGTCATCTTGACCACTTGCTCAGAGAGATAAACAGATTCTTTTATCAGGTTCACAGTAGTGATATCTCCTTTCTAAAGGCGAAACAGGACAGGTACAACATCATATCCCCCGCAACAGGCCGACACGGAATGGTCCCCTTCCTTCATATGCATTTTTTCATTATATCGGCGTATGCGCGCAAGGCAGGGTGGCATCTACTGCGCGGGGGATTCTCGGAACAGGCGGGCGGTGCGAAATGCCCGCCCGACACGTATCATTCCTTTTTTAATATTCTTTTGTCAACGTATCCAACTCGGCCAGTGAAAAGACAGGACCGTCCTTGCAGACGTATTTGCTTCCCACATTACAGCGGCCGCACTTGCCGATGCCGCACTTCATTCTCATTTCAAGCGAGGTGTAAATATTCTCCTTCGAAAACCCCAGGTTAAAAAATTCCGGCAGGGTAAATCGAATCATAACGGGCGGCCCGCAGATAACTGCAACGGCATTTTCGGAACTGGGTGCCACTTCTTTACACACCGCAGGGACAAATCCTTCTCTCCCGGTCCAGGTTTCGTCCCCTTTGTCCACGGTGACGTTAAGATCAATATCGTCACGCTTTTCCCACAGCTGAAGTTCGTCTTTGTAAATGAGCAACCCGGGATCTCTGGCACCGTAGACGACGGTTATCTTACCGAATTTTGACCGATTTTCCTCATGCAGCATGTAATTGATAAGCGATCGAAGCGTCGTGAAGGCGAACCCTCCTCCCACGACCACTACGTTCTTGCCTTCAAGGTAATCGATAGGCCACGTGTTCCCCAACGGGCCCCGGACGCCCATTCTCGCACCCTCTTCCATGCTGTGAAGCTCTGACGTCACCACGCCCGCCTTTTGAACAGTGAATTCAATATAACCCGGCTGGGTGGGTGAAGAGGCGATACCGATCGGCGATTCACCTTTCCCGAAAATGGAGAGTTCCGCAAACTGACCGGGCAGATATTTGAACTGTTCCTCATCTTCCTTGTTCACGAAGGTAAAACGAAAGGTCTTGATATCTTTCGTTGACACCTCCGTTACTATCTTTTCCACATCAACGGGCATGGGCACATAGGGATTTCTTTGCATCATGATCTCCACATACTATAGTTTCGAAATATCCTGAACGATTTTTCTAATATCGATATTGACGGGACAATACATCACACATCGCCCGCACCCCACACAGGCAATGGCATCGTAGTTGTCCACAAAATATTTGAATTTATGCATAAGCCGCTGCCGCCAGCGTTCCTTCTGTGAAGGTCGCGGGTTGTGCCCCGACGTCTCCATGGTAAAAAGCCAGTACATACAGGAGTCCCAGCTTCTGATCCTCTTACCGTCCTCTTTCTTCGTCTCGTCGGTAATGTCGAAACAATGGCAGGTCGGGCACAGATAGGTACAGGTTCCGCAGGCGAGGCAACTCTGGTGAATCGTATCCCAGAAGGGATGCTCGAAATTTTCATCAAGCCAGGGTTTAATGGCACGGCCAGGTACCTTCGATCTTATTTTTTCCGCCGCCGCACCGGAAAGAGCCTCCTTTTTCGCAATCGATGCGTCGTCCGCCTTCGGAAGATCACCCATTTTTGCGAGAAGCGCTTCCCCTTTTGATGTAAGGAATTCCGCCAGGAATTGATCGCCCAAATCAACAAGCGAAATGTCGACGCCTTCCGTGGAGAAGGGATGTCCGTCCACAGAAGTACAGAAGCACGTCGTATAGGGAGGCTCCACACACGCCATTGAAATTACGGTGGTTTTTTCACGCCGATCCACATAGTAGGGATCCCTGTATTTCGGATCGTTGAATACATTGTCGAGAAGGACGAAACTTCGGGCGTCACAAGGCCGCACTCCGAAGAGCACCGCATCTTGCGCCTCTTCCGGAACCTGCGTGAGCTTTTCTCCCCGCTCGTTCTTCAGATAGCGCATCATTGTTTCCGTTTGGGGGAAGAAGAAGTTTTTCGGAGCATTTTTCGTGTTATCAAACTCGATCAGCGGCTCCATCCCTTTTTCAAGGATCTTAAAGAGTACGTTATCCTCTTCCCGTACCGGCGCATAAACCATCATGTCTTCGGACAAATTTTTCACGATACCGATCAGGGTATCCTTTTTTATTATTCTTGTTTCCATATCTTCCCTTAATGAACTGATGATATTTTGTTAATCATTATGGAAAACAGTAGAGCTTTTACCCTTCTACCACACGCTATAACAGACTCAGCGACTTTAAAAGAGGCCTCGGATCAACATTGTGCATACTGAACCATGATTCCGGCCCTTCCAAACCCATTGCCAGTGCAATAATTTCTGTAAAATAAAATGCGGGAAGTCTCACATTTTCGCTCGCCCGCGTATCAAGATTCGCGAAACAGACCGGACAGGCCGTCACCAGACAATTGGCCCCTGCTTCCCGTGCCATGGTCATAAGCTTATCGACAAGGCGCACCACGATTTCTGTTTTCCCCAGTGTCAAACTTCCGCCGCAGCAATCCGTTTTGCATGACCAGTTGCGGGTATCCGCGCCGAGCGACGCCATCAGCTTGTCCAGCATATAGGGATTTTCGTAATCGTCGAACTGGCATATCTCCGGCGGTCTCAAAAGAAGACACCCGTAATAGGAGACCGGCTTGAGCCCCGTCAGTTTCTTTTTGACTTTATCGCTCAGTCTTTCGACGCCCACATCATTGTAGAGAATGTCGATGGGATTTCTGACCGCAACACTGTCGGAAAATTTGCCGCCCACCATTGTTTCCACTTCCTTTTTCAGCGCCTCATCGTTTCTCATATGATGCTGCGCCGTTTTGAAACGGTTGAAACAGGCGGCACAGGGAATCATCACATCCCACTCGTTCTTTTCTGCGATCATGATATTCCTCGCGGGCAGGGCAACGGATAATTTATGATTGGTCATATGAGCCGACGACGCGCCGCAACAGGACCAGTCCTCAACTTCGTGCAATTCGATATCCAGAGCCTTGCTGACTGCCTTTACAGACAGGTCGTATTCCTTCCCTGTCGCATGAAGAGAACATCCCGGATAATATGAAACTTTCAACTACTGCCTCCTTAAAGATAGCGCGCACGGCATTATATATTCGCCATTTCCGCTACTTACTTGTTGACTTAAAGATTTCTCGCACCGATTTCATGTCCTTTGTTCTGGGTGAAAACAGCTTGATCTTCCCCTTCATGAACATGCTCATACCCATGGCCATATCGGAGAAATAATCCCCCGATTTCAGCTTGTAATTCACAATCATCAAGGGCTCGTTGATACGTCCGCCCGCCTTTATGTTTGAAAGAAAGGCCTCATGGAACTTCGCGATGCTTTTTTCTTTTGGTTCCACCTTCTCTTCTATCGCCATTTCCCGAAGCACATCCATCATACGGGCGATATCAACATTATTCGGGCATCGCGTCACGCAGGTTTCACAGGAGGCACAGAGCCAGATTGTGGAACTGTTCAGCACCTTGTCTTTCATCCCCATCTGGATCATCTTGATTATCTTGTTCGGGTTGTATTCCATGGCAAAGGCCAGAGGACATCCCGCCGTACATTTCCGGCAATGATAACAGGCCTGGATGGGAACACCATTTATTCTCTCGTTTACTTCATCTAAAAAGGTACTCATAGGTATCTCCGTGGCTCCTTCAGGGTTCGAAAATAAAATCGTCCTTGTCGTCAATCATAGAATAGGCGCTCAGGGGTGGGGGATCTTCAAGCGATTCTCCCGCCCGGTGTGAAAAGAGATCAAACCCGTCTTTATCGAGCTTCTTGAGGAATTTTCTCAGATCCACTCCCATGGGACATACTTCGACACAGGAACCGCAGTCGACGCACCGCCCCACCTGGTGAAACATTCTCATAATCTGGAATACTTGTGTATCCGTTTCGTCGATGCCCATACCCACCCACTTGGGCTGATTCTGCTCGACGAAGCACTGTTTGCAATAACAGGAGGGACAGGTGTTGCGGCAGGCATAACAGCGTATGCACTTGTCCATTTCTTTTGTGAAATAGGCCCAGCGTTCCTCTTCTGAAAGCGCCTCAAAGGCATCAACCTCTTCATATTCTTTTTCGGGGCTCATCGGAGGCGCTGCATCCCCGACCATCAGATCTGAAATGACGGGGTTATTGTACCTGCACGTAAGACAACTCCCGGAGAGTACCTCTTGCAGAGATATCGTTGTGCTCCCCTCCGATGTCACAGCGGTTACAGAATCTCCATCAACGGAACACTCGATAATTTCTTTTCCCTTCACAGCTTTGGACAGTTTCTTCTTCGCAATATAGCCGGTGCAGGGAACACCGATAATCACCACTTCGTCCCGCTCGTACTGCCTTTCCTGCAAATGAATGACTATCGAACGCGTCGTACATCCCCGTGCAACAACACCGACAATCTTTTTGGTTCTGTCTTCCGGCTTCACCCGCACCTGGGAATCCCGATGCCGATGAATAACGTCATGGACATATTTCGCCAGGTTGACTGAACAGAAGGCATTCCACACAAGTTTGTCCGCTTCTTCCGGCTCCGTAATGATACAGGGTGAGGCCTGAAAGGGAAGTGTCCCTTCTTCATACCCTACCAGTGCATCCACTTTCTTTTCCGAAAGCAGTTTCTTGGCTTCTTCCCGCAGTTTATTTTCTATATTTTCCACAGTATCTGTTTCCTCGTTCCTGTTATTTCACGTTTGGACTAGATTTTCTTAATCATCTTCCTGGCGGGACCCAGTGCCTTCACCTTTGCGGTCACTCCCTTAACGACATTGGCGAACTTCTCCCCTTCAGATGCGGACACCCACGTAAATATGGTTCTGTCCGCCTCGATCCCTATGTAGGAAAGGAAACGCTTCAGCATAGCAAATTTTCTCCGCGCCGACAGATTACCCGTAATATAATGGCACTCTCCCGGATGACATCCCGACACAAGCACTCCGTCCACACCTTCCTGAAGCGCCTTCACCACATAAAAGGGATTCACTCTTCCGGAACAGGGGAGTCGTATCAATCGGACATTGGGCGGATACTGAATCCTGCTTATCCCGGCCAGATCGGCACCGGCATAGGTACACCAGTTGCAGACAAAGGCAACAATTCTAGGCTCCCAATTTTCATTTACGTTACTTTCAGTCATACCATCCTCGTTTTATATCGGCTAAATTTTAGAAGGCTCCAATTTGCGCCAGAATTTCCTCGTTATTGAATCCGTTCAGATCGACGGCATTCATCCTGCAGGATGCGGTACAGACACCGCAACCTTTGCAAAGAACCGTATTGACCACGGCACACCCTTCTTTTTGATCGACTGCGATGGCACCGTAGGGACAGTTCGCTTCGCAAAGTCCGCAGGCCATGCACCGTTCCTTGATTACATAGGCCGTTTTCCCTTCCGCCTCGATAAAGTCCTTCGTAAGAATCGTGCAGGCCCTGGAAACGGCAGCACTTGCCTGCGTTACCGATTCATCGCTCATCTTGGGCGAGTGTGCCATACCGCAGAAGAAAACACCGTCGGTGGCAAAATCGACAGGACGGAGTTTCACGTGCGCCTCAAGGAAGAACCCATCCTGATTTATGGGAACTTTCAGGAACTTGCTGATGGCTTCGTTATCCGGATTCGGCACGGTACCCACACTCAGTACGAGAAGATCCGCTTCCAGTTCCACCTTTTCATTCAACACATAATCAAATGTGGAGATTCGCAACTTGGACCCGTCGGCAATGACATCCGGTTTCAGGTCTTCTTCATAGCGTACAAATTTGACATTGGCCTCCCGGGCCTTCTTGTAGTAATCCTCTTTCAGTCCGTAGGTTCGAATATCGCGATAAATAATCGTCACATCGGTATCAGGGTCAGCTTCTTTCAACTTCAATGCGTTTTTGATTGCCTCACTGCAGCAGTAGCGGCTGCAATAGGGTCGCTCATCGCAGCGTGATCCCACACACTGAATCATCACAATCTTCTTTGCCGAGGTGACCTTCCCGCCGCCTTCCACGATGAGTTTTTCAAGTTCGCGCTGTGTGACCACACTATCGTTCTGTCCGTAGAGATATTCCGTGGTCTTGTTCTCGTAGGCGCCGGTCGCGATAATGACAACGCCGTGCTCGAACTGCGATTCTTTCGCACCCGTAGTGACGGTGGTTTTGTAATTGCCGATGAACCCCTCGATATCCTTAATGGCGCTGCCGGTCATTACATGGATCAGGTCTTTTTTCTCTTCGACTTTCTTGAGAAGGCCCTCCAGATGTTTTTTCGTGTCGAGCCCCTCCAGGGTATAGTAAAGATTTTTGTAGTTGCCGCCCAGTTCCCTTTCCTTCTCCACAACATAGGACTCAAATCCCTGATTGGCCAGGGACAGTGCCGCCGTGATACCTGCAAGCCCGCCACCGATGATCAGGGTTGCTTTGTTGACACTCAACTGCCCCGGCTTCAGCGGTTTCAGAAACTCGGCCTTGGCCACAGCCATACGGATCAGGTCTTTTGCCTTTTCGGTGGCCGCTTCGGGTTCATTCATGTGTACCCATGAGTCCTGGTCCCGAATGTTCGCCATTTCAAAGAGATATCGGTTAAGTCCCGCCTTCTCGCAGTTTTCCTGGAACAGCGGCTCGTGCGTACGGGGAGAACATGACCCGACCACAACCCGTGTCAGGTTGTGCTCCTTGATCATCTCACCCATCTGGACTGCCGTATCCTGAGAACAGGTAAAGAGATTATCTTCCACGTGGACAACGTTGGGCAGAGTCTTTGTATATTCCACCACCGCCGGCACATCGACAACACCACCGATATTAATACCGCAATGGCAGACGAAAACACCGATCCTCGGTCCGACTCCCCGCATGTCCATCTCCTCGGGAAGTACTTCTTCACTGATCATGGTACCCCGGCGCGATGCCAGAAGACCCTGAGCGCACGCAGCGGCACCGCTTGCCTCCATGACCGTTTCGGGAATATCTTTCGGCCCGCCGAAGGCGCCGCACACAAAGACACCCTCACGACTGGTCTGCATGGGATTTTCCAGGGAGGTCTTACAGAAACCGTGCTCTTCCAGCTCGATGCCGAGGGCGTCGGCCAGTTTATCCGCATTTTTGGGCGGTGTCAGTCCGACAGAGAGTACCACCATGTCGAATTCTTCCTCGACCAGTGTTCCGTCTTCCTGCACATAAGTAATGAGAAGATTTTTCGACTGCTGCAATTCCTTTATGGTTGACGGCATGGAACGCACATAGCGTATACCGTATTCATTTTTCGCCCGATTGACGAAACGGTCAAAGTCCTTTCCAAAGGCCCGTATATCCATATAAAAGATGGTCGGTTCAAGTTCCTTGGCATGTTCCTTGCCGATAATCGCCTCTTTTGTGGCGTACATACAACACACCGACGAGCACCAGCTGTTACCGCAGTTTACGTCGCGGGAACCAACACACTGAATGAATGCGATCTTCTTCGGTTCCTTTCCATCGGAAAGCCGTTGCACGTGGCCGAAATAGGGACCCGATGCGGAGAGAATCCGCTCAAACTGGATGCTGGTTACCACATTTTCATAAATGCCGAACCCATACTCGCCCCTTAAGGAGGCATCGAACACCTCGAATCCGGGTGCCACAATAATGGAACCCACCTCTACCGATTCTTTCTCCTCTTTCATTTCGTGGTCGATGGCACCGGCCATACAGGCCTCGACACACTGGTAACACTCGGAGCAGATACCGCAGCTGAGGCACCGCTTCGCCTCTCTCACCGCTTCTTCTTCCGTGTATATCTGCACCACTTCTTCAAAGTGCGTTTTTCGCTCATTCGGATCGAGTTCCCGCAATTGCGGACGCGATTCCTTTTCCATCCAGCTCACATCACCCTTATCGGCAATGCCTTCCGCCCAGTTACGCTCGCGACCCAGTTTCACATCCTGCCCCTGCAGGTAACGGTCGATCGATCGTGCCGCCTCTTTGCCGGCATTAATGGCCTCCACCACGGTGGCGGGCCCTGTTACATCGTCACCGCCGGCAAAGATACCCTCGACATTGGTGGCAAAGGTGACGGGATCGACATCAAAGGTGTCCCATTTGTTAATGGAAAGACCGGATTTTTCTTCAACAAAGGACACATCGCTGGTCTGTCCAATGGCCGGAATAACGGCGTCACAGTCAATCGTAAATTCCGATCCCTCGATCGGTACAGGTCGTCGCCTGCCGCTCGCATCGGGTTCTCCCAGCTCCATCCGGATACATTCAATACCCGCGACTTTACCATCGCCGATCACCCGTACGGGGGCGGCGAGAAATTCCATGTTGATCCCTTCCTGAATGGCCTCTTCAATTTCTTCATCCGCAGCAGGCATTTCGGCACGGGTCCGACGGTAGAGGACAAAGGCCTCTTTTGAACCGGTCCGAAGCGCCGTCCGGACCGCATCCATGGCAACGTTCCCGCCGCCGACGACGGCAACGCGGTTCCCCAGAAAAACTTTCTCTCCCAGAGCGACTCTCCGCAGGAAGTCGATGCCATGTACCACGCCTTCCATTTCCTCCCCGGGCACATTGAGTTTACTGCTTACGTGCGAGCCCACACCGATAAAGAGTGCGTCATAGTCACTCCTGAGCTGCTCCAGAGTAATGTCGGTACCTATTTTTGTGTTCAGCCTGATCTCGACGCCCATTTCTTCCATCGTCTTGATCTCGGCATTCAATACGTCCTTGGGAAGACGATATTCGGGAATACCCACCGTGAGCATGCCGCCGGCCACGGGAAGCGCCTCAAAGACAACCACCTTGTAGCCTTCGATGGCCAGGTAGTAGGCCGCAGTCAAACCGGCGGGTCCGGCACCGACGATAGCCACTTTCTTCCCTTTGTCCTCTTTGATCTCGGGGACAAACTTTGTCTCATCATTCAGATCGAGGTCGGCCACAAATCGCTTCAGGTACATGATGGCGATCGGATCATCCACCTCGGCACGCTTACAGGCGCTTTCACAGGGATGGTTACAGACCCTCCCGCAGACGGCCGGGAAGGGGTTTTCCTGTTTGATCAGTTGGAGCGCTTCCTTGTATTTTCCTACGGCAATGAGTGCCACATAGCCCTGAACGCTTATGTGCGTGGGGCAAGCCGCCTTGCAGGGGGCAGTGCCGATTTTTTCGATGGCGAATCCGCTGGGAATCGCCTGGGGGAATTTACGGTAGGCGGCCTTGCGCTCGTCAAGACCCTCATTATAGGTATTGGAAACCGTGACGGGGCACACCTTGGCACAGTCGCCGCAGCCGGTACATTTGTCGAGATCGATGTAGCGCGGCGCCCGGGTCATCGATACAGTGAATTTTCCCGGCTCACCCCCGACGGTGTCCACCGTTCGTTGCGTCATTATTTCTACATTGGGATGCCGCCCTACCTCCACAAGTTTGGGTGAAAGGATACAGGCAGAACAGTCGTTCGTGGGAAAGGTTTTGTCCAGCTGGGACATAACACCGCCGATGCTGATGTCGTTTTCAACCAGATATACCTTCATACCGGAGTTTGCGAGGTCAAGGGAGGCTTGTATGCCCGCGATTCCCGAACCCACTACCATTACGGCGCCGATTTTTTCGCTATCTTTTAACACTTGCCTTTACACCTCGTGCGTATTTTCTCAAGAACGTTTTATGAACACTCTCAAAGGAGAGTTTAGAAAACTACTAATGGAGAGGTCGCTAACAAAGTTTTAAATTTATGTCAAGGCATATTTCCAAATATCAGGATATGGACTAGGTACTTAGCCGATTCCTTACCACCCGTCTGTCACCCCGTTGTCTCCCCTCACCGCGGAGGATATTGCGTTCCAGACGGCCTCTTTCCCCTGCCCTGTTTTTGCAGAAAAGAGGAGCAGGGGAACCTCGGGTGCCACCTGCAGTGACGCGCCGATCTTTTGGCAGCGCAGGACGCCTGCACTCTTTGACAGCTTGTCGATCTTTGTCACTACCAAGATCGCGGGAATCCCATAATGGTCAAGCCAGTTTTTCAGGGTCATATCCTCGGGTGAGGGATCCCTTCGTACATCAAATATCATCACTACCGCTTTGAGATTCGCTCTTTTCCGCAGATATTCCTCAACCATGGGACCCCACGTTCTCCTGACTGAAAGAGGGGCCTTTGCAAAACCGTAGCCGGGAAGATCGACAAAATAAAAACTCCTGTTCACGAGAAAAAAGTTGATGTGCTGTGTGCGCCCCGGCGTACTGCTGGTACGGGCAAGCCGCCGCCTTCCCGTCAGTGCATTTATCAGGGAGGATTTTCCCACATTGGACCGTCCAGCAAAGGCCACATCGGGAAAGGGCTCTTCAGCGTAGTGAGAGGCGGTGACGGCACTTTTTATAAATTCAACGGCGGTTATTTTCATGGTCTCTCTGGTCTCTCTGGCCCCGGTGAAATAGGCTTCGCATTTCACGGGGTAAATCTGTTTGGTTCGTTGGATGCGTTGATAGCGTTATGATCGTTGAGATCGTTCTTTTCTCTTATCCACTGTGATCCTGCGCGAATGTGTCTTTCTTGATTTTAACTATTTATCTCCCGCAGTGGCGCAGGGACCGCTGAGAAAACTTATTGTATATTTTTCCTTTCTCTCTTCCTCTGCGCCCCGGCGTCTCTGCGCGAGATGCGTTTCTTTTTTCTGTCTCCCGCAGAGGCGCTGAGTCCGCAGAGAAAGACTTTTTATATCATAAATCCCCTGCGTTGTCCGCGCCCCTGCGCGATATTTTCCACTCTCCCTACTTTTCTTACTTTTCCTACTTTTTTCACTCTTCCTGCTTTTCCCACTTTCATATCACAATGAATTCCCGGGGTATACCGGGAAATATTTTGCAGTTGCAAAATGGAACCATAAGACTTATTTATAAAAACCTGTTATTCTCACGGTATCAACAATTCGGAAACGGCTGATCTGATGAAAGTTGCGCCTCTCGGCACGATGCTCCGGGACATTAAGAAAAATGAATTCGCGGTGATGATCGCCATGGCGGCAATCGTGGGTCTACTGGCAGGGTACGGCGCGGTTGGGTTCAGATGGTTGATTCACTTTTTTAATGTGCTCTTCTTTGGAACGGGACCGAACAATTCACTTTCGATACTTCTCGATCTGCCCTGGTACAAAAAACTTATTCCTCCGGTTCTTGGCGGGATTCTCGTGGGACCGCTCGTATATTTTCTTGCCCGCGAGGCCAAAGGTCCCGGTGTATCCGAAGTTATTGAAGCGGTTGCTCTCAGAGGCGGCATCATAAGAAAACGGGTCGTTCTTGTAAAATCCCTTGCGACGGCAATCACTATCGGATCGGGAGGCTCTGCCGGCCGTGAAGGCCCCATTGTCCACATCGGATCGGCCATCGGTTCCGCCTTCGGTCAGCTTATGAATGTATCGGCGGACAGAATGCGCACCCTTGTGGGCTGCGGCGCGGCAGCGGGCATTGCGGCAACCTTCAACGCACCCATCGGCGGAGTCATGTTTGCACTGGAAATCATCCTGGGTGAATTCGGCATCGCCAGGTTCAGTCCCATTATCGTTTCTTCGGTCATTGCAACTGCCGTTTCCCAGGCCTACCTGGGCGATTATCCCGCCTTTCTCGTCCCCCAGTACAGTCTCGTCAGTCATTGGGAAATTCCCCTGTATATCGTTCTGGGAGTGGTCAGCGGCCTTGTCGGCGTCATATTCACCACGCTGCTTTATCGCACGGACGATTTTTTTTCGTCCATCAAAATTCCCGATTATACCAAGGCCGCCATCGGCGGGGTACTGGTCGGCACAATCGGCATGTTCTTCCCTCATATTTTCGGCGTCGGGTACGATGCCATCGGTCTTGCCCTGATTGAAAAGCTCGCCTGGTATGTCCTGCTTGCTCTCATTTTTCTGAAAATAGTCGCTACATCACTTACCATCGGATCGGGGGGCTCCGGGGGAATTTTCGCGCCCTCGCTCTTTATCGGCGCCGTGACGGGAGGGGCATTCGGATACGCCGTGCACCTTCTCTTCCCCCACATCACAGCATCCTCGGGTGCCTACAGCCTGGTCGGTATGGGCGCTCTCCTTTCGGCAACCACCCACGGTCCTCTGGGGGCGATTTTCATACTCTTCGAAATGACCGGCGACTATAAGATTATTCTGCCGCTTATGCTTTCCTGCATCATCGGCACAATCTTCGCGAGTCACATAAAACGGGAATCGATTTACACCCTGAAACTGATCCGTCGAGGCATGGACATACGGGCGGGACGGGAGATTAATATCATGAAGTCCATCCGCGTCAAAGATGCCATGACGAAAGAAGTGGAGGTCGTCTCGGAAAAGATGCACCTGAATAAACTTTTGAATTCGACTCTCTCGAGCAAGCACGCCAGCTTTCCCGTCGTTGACGACAAGGGCCTTTTAAGCGGCATCGTCAGTTTTCAGGATTTCAAAGAAATCATGATGGAAAAGGGTCTGGATGATCTGATCATCGTCAAGGACATTGCCACGGCAGGCGTCGTCACGATCGGACAAGACGAGAGTCTTGACAGTGCCCTTGAAAAAATCGGGTTCAAAAACATAGAACAGCTTCCCGTGGTCGATGAGGCCAACCCGCGCAAGATCATCGGCATTCTCTCCAGAAGAGATATTTTTGCAGCCTATAACAAGGCCGTTATCAACCGCTCGCTGGTGAGGGAAGCAAAAAAAGTGGAGACGCAGAACCAATGATACAATCGGAACAGACACCCGTCATAGTCGGTGCCGCCCAGTATCGGCAGGCGAAAGACGTCGAAGACCCGCTCGATCCTCTGGGGCTTATGGAAAGGGCAAGCAGGAAGGCCCTTGCCGATACCGGAAGTGCGGAGATTTACCGACTGATCGATGAACTGCATGTAATCCAGCTGTTTCAGTGGTCATACCGCGACGCACCGGGGATGCTGGCACAGCGGCTTGCAATGAATTGCCGCAGAAAATTTTATACCGCCGTCGGAGGCAACACACCACAGATGCTTGTGGCAAAGGCGGCACGGTCTCTTGCGTCGGGCGAAAGCCGGGCGGTACTGATGACCGGGGCCGAGGCCTTTTATGCTCTTCGGCGTGCCCTCAAAGGAGAAGTTGTGCTGCACTGGCCCGAGGCGGAACCGCCGGAGCACATCGAGGGGGACAACCGGTCCGGCCTCAGCAATATCGAGGGGCGCTACGACCTCTTTCTCCCCTCCTATGTGTATCCGCTCTTCGAGACTGCCTTCAGGGCCCGGCAGGGTCACACCCCGGAAGAGCATCAGCAGTATATGGGACAGCTCTGCACCCGCCTCTCGGAAATTGCTGCGTCCAATCCCTATGCCTGGTATGCAAAGGCCTATTCGGCTTCCGACATCGCCTCCGCAAGCGCCGAGAACCGCTATATCGGATATCCCTATACCAAAAGGATGAACGCCAATATCGATGTAGACCAGTCGGCCGCCCTGATCATGACCACGGTGGAAACTGCCCGGAAGCTTCAGATCGATCCCGCACGCTTCGTCTACCCCCTGGCAGGATACGGCCTGAACGATGTCTGGTTCGTCTCACGACGGCCTCATTTTCACAGATCCCCGGCAATCGGGATCTGCGCCCGCCAGTGTCTCGATCAGGCGGACCTTTCTCTCGATGATATCGGCCTCTTCGACCTTTACAGCTGTTTTCCCGTTGTCGTGGAAATCGCACGGCGTGAAATCGGCATTCCTGAAAATGATCCTCGCGATCTCACCGTAACTGGAGGGCTTCCTTATTTCGGCGGACCGGGCAACAACTACACCATGCACGCCATCGCCTCCGTAGTGCAACGGATTCGCGCGCAACGGCGTCTTAAGGCCATGATCACCGCAAACGGGTGGTACCTGACTAAGCAGGCCGTCGGTATCTATGGTGGAGAGCCACCCACGCGACCCTGGTGGAATGATCTTGATAACAGTGCCCAGCAGAGGGCCGTCGACGAGACGGCCCTCCCCGAACCGGTCGAACAGGCCCTTGGAATGCTCACCGTGGAGGCCTATGTCATTCGCCACGACAAAGCGAACCGCCCCGACCGTGGCACTGTTGTCGGACGGCTGGGAAACGGCCGCCGCACCCTCGCCCACATCGATGCACCCGCCGAAGATTTACTGCGCATGGAACAGGTCGAACTGGTAGGGCGAAAGGGAACCGTGCGCTTCGACGCGGATTCGGGTCTGAATTTCGTCTCGTTCGAAAGGGAGAGGAGGAAGAGAGAATAGAGAAAATAAATAGGTTTTCTCAGCGAGCTCAGCGCCTCTGCGCGAGAACAAAAGGGTAAAAGAAAGAAAAGCATGCTCGCGCAGGGGCACAGAGAACGCAGAGGATTTGAGAGATATAAAAAGGCGTTCCCTGCGGACTCTGCGGCTCTGCGGGAGACAAAAAAAAGAAAAGCATCTCGCGCAGGGGCGCAGAGGCGCAGAGGAAGAGAGAATAGAGAAAATAAATAGGTTTTCTCAGCGAGCTCAGCGCCTCTGCGCGAGAACAAAAGGGTAAAAGAAAGAAAAGCATGCTCGCGCAGGGGCGCAGAGGCGCAGAGGATTTGAGAGATATAAAAAGGCGTTCCCTGCGGACTCTGCGGCTCTGCGGGAGACAAAAAAGAGAAAAGCATCTCGCGCAGGGGCGCCGGGGCGCAGAGAAAAAAAAGAGGAAATATATGGGCATTCTCTGCGAGCTCTGCGACTCTGCGGGAGAACAAAAAACGTGCTGTGTTCTTACGCACCCGGATGGGCATTGTGTGGAAACATGATTTTCAGGTGTTTGCCCAAATCCTTGAATCCATATTTTAAATACACGGGATAGCCCGCCGCACTGGGATTGTTGACCTGGAGTTCGTAACACCCCCTTGATTCAGCTTCTTCAAGCGCTGAGGCAAGGAGTTTGCCGCCCACCCCTTTACCTCGTCCGCCAGCAGCAACTATGAATTCCTCGATGCAGCTGTAGACGCCGCAGCACCGAATCGCCATGGGGTAGGACAGGGTAATCACTCCCTGAATCTCCCCGTCCTCGTCTGCCACAAAGATGCTGTAGCGCTCCCGATCATCCACGAGCCGAAGGTATGTGGCAGCCGCGGATTCCCAGTTAAGGGAAATTTCCTCAGGTGGAAACTGGCCGAGAAGTTCAATCACCCTGTCTTTATCCTCTTTTTTGGCTCTTCGAATGTCTATCATATGCTACTTCTTTCGCCAGTCTTCAATTTCGTCGGTCTGGTACTCGACCTGCCGGACCGCCAGATCCATTTTCACAACAAGACCCGCGTGAGTCACAAATTCTCCGTCTTTTCTCAGCTCCTCGTAGCGGGTGCCCGCGCTTTGAAGATCTTCTATCGCCTTCTGCAGTGCGTCGCCAACCGCCCGGCTTGTGTCGATCGCCCCCGCCTTGAATGATAGCGGCGAGCCATCTTCGGCAAGCGCTTCTGCAAACATAGCAAGGTGTTTCATCTTTTCCATAGCCTGATCCATAATTTTCCACCCTATGGCATCTGCCGCCTGAAACACCCATGAAGTTCTTATGTGCTGAAGCATTTCCGTATATTTTAAAATAAATTCCTCTTTGAGTTTCTCCGTAAATGCCGGCGGCAACTCATGATCCCCTTCGGGCAGTCCTTTTGCAACTTCCGGCGAAAGCTTTTCGAGAAGCCGCTGAAAGCGCCGTGCGTGAATTGCCGACTCCCAGGCCTCCCTTTGCAGGACACGCCTTATGTGTGGATCGTCGACCTTGTCCGCTTCTGCAGTGTAGTGAGGAATTAGTTTTTCCTCATACTCAACATAGGATTTGAGCATGGTCGCTCGTGACGCGGGATCGAAAGGATAGGGACCGATACTGAAATCGGGCTCACCACCCAACCGGCCGATGATCATTCCGAGCCAGTGCATATGCCACATTTCCTCGCGAGAACGGGACAGGAGGCTTGCCCCGACAGGAGTATCTTCCCCCTCCTGATAGGCATGTATCAAATATCGTATTACCGCCGCGTGCTCATCGGTGAGATCTCTGTTCAACATATCGATCAGCGCTTTTTTATCCATAATTCGCTCCTTTTTTTATCAACAAAAAATTTTGACGCCCAATAACCTTAGGTCGAAGTATCGGGCGGAGTACAGCCACGAAAACCCTCACTGCGTTCACATCTTACACAAATCAAATTATTCGCGCAAGGATTGGATTGCACACGTACCCCGCACTTCGAAACCCGATCTTGCACCTCAATCTCATCACATGATAAGAAAAGTGAGAAAAGTTAAAAAGCGGGAAGAGCAGAAAATGTCGTGCGGAGACGCGGAGACGCAGAGAAAGAAAAAAATATTTACAGGTTTCCTCAGCGAACTTAGCGGCCCTGCGGGAGAACAAAAAGAAAAGCAACTCGCGCGGAGACGCCGAGACGCAGAGGAAAAGAAAAAAGAAAAAAATATAAAAAGGCTTTCTCTGCGCCTCTGCGCCTCTGCGGGAGACAAAAAGATAAAAGAAAGAAAAGCAAGATCGCGCAGTGGCATAGAAAACAAGAGAGACCAAAGAAAATATTTATAGGTTTTCTCAGCAACCACAGCGGCCCTGCGGGAGAACAACGGGAGAACAAAAAGAAAAAGCATCTCCCGCAGAGACGCAGAGACGCTGAGGAAAAGAGAAAAGAAAAAAATATAAAAAGGCTTTCTCTGCGGTATCGACGTCCCTGCGCGAGAAAAATACAATAAGAATAGGGTAATACAAACATACATGCGTATCGGCACACTGAAGTTGCAACACAATATTTTTCTGGCACCCATGGCCGGGATCACCGATCTCGCCTTTCGTACCATTGCACACAGGTACGGCGCCGCGCTATGTTATACAGAAATGGTCAGTGCTGCAGGACTGATCAGGCAGTCGAATCGAACACTTCGCTATCTTGCATCATCGCAGGAAGACACCCCCCTGGGCGCGCAAATATTCGGGGCCGATCCTCAAATGATGGCTGAGGCTGCCCGTATTGCTACCGATGAAGGCGCCGACCTGATAGACATCAATATGGGCTGTCCCGTAAAAAAGGTAGTAAAGTCAGGAGCCGGCGCCGCCCTGATGAAGGATCCCGCGAAGGTGTCACTGACCGTTGCCTCTGTACGGCGGGCTACGCACCTTCCGCTTTCTGTCAAATTGCGCTCGGGATGGCACCGGGAGTCGACAAATGTGGTTGAGATCTCCCGCATTGCAGAAGGTAACGGCGCCGACGCTGTTGCAGTGCACCCTCGAACGGCATCACAGGGATTTCAGGGGAGTGCGGACTGGGAGTTGATCGAAAAGGTTAAAAGGGCTGTCTCGATTCCGGTAATTGCCAGCGGAGACATCTGGACACCGGAAGATGCACGGAAAGTCCTGGAAACGACGGGATGCGACGGGATCATGGTCGCCAGGGGAAGTCTGGGAAATCCATGGATTTTCAACACAATCCAAAAATACCTTACCGGGGGAATTCATCTGCCTCCTCCGACACCGACGGTACGGGAAGCGACCATCATCGCACACCTGGAAATGTCAATCGCCCTTTATGGAAGGAACGCGGGAGTTCGGAGCTTCAGAAAACACCTTCTCTGGTACACCAAGGGGCTGCCGGGAGGGGCACAATTCAGAAGCATCGCCACCGTCACCAAAGATCTTGCAACCCTGCTCGATCTTCTCCACTCTTTTCTTCATTCCCTTGACACCGATGGTGGCGCCATTCAGGGGAGAAACAACGGTCCATCCGCCGGATAATTGGAAACAACCGCCCTTGTTACGGGTCGTTCCGCCCATTACACGAGGGGGGCCAGGAAGATATTTATATCGGAATATCAAGCGATTGCATCACAATAATGCCGGATAAAACGCCTTGACTTTTCTTCCAGAGCTGGTATAAATAAAGCCAGCATGTAGTGTTGAGGACGGAAAATTTAAAATGGAAGGGTAGCAGTAAACGTGGAATTACAAAAATTCGATGAACTTGAAGTAAAGATAAAATTGATTGTAGATCAGCATGTGCAGCTCAAAAAAAGAAACGAAGAGCTGGAAGAGCTGATAGCGCAAAAAACGGGGGAACTGGAGGAAGCACACGGAAGGATTAGAACCCTGAATGAAGAGAGGGACACTGTCCGTACTAAGATTGATTCGCTGCTTGAACGACTGAGCGGGGTGGATGTTCCGCAATAAGTCGGAAGGAAAGGGATATTGAAGAAGCGTTTCGACATCACGGTAATGGAACAGGAATTTTCAATCCTGAGTGACAAAGGGGACGAATATGTAGCGCGTGTCGTCAGATACGTAAACGAGAGGGCAACAGAAACAAGGAAGGTACTAAAAGACAGCACCAATTTAGGTATTGCCATACTGGTTGCGTTAAATATTGCAGACGAGTTGTTTGAAGAGCGAGGTCAAAAAAATCGGCTTTACACCCAAATGGAAAGCCGAACGGCAGAGTTGATAGATTATATAAAGACGAAAGAACATATGTAATAAGGAAATCCCCTGCGATGTTCGTGATTAACTTTTGTTTTTTGATCCAACAGCCTTGTGCGCGGAAGCTCTTCCTTGCATGTGGTGAGCACGTCCGCTTCGATCCCTCTGGGGAATATCGCGGAAAGCCTAAAGCAGCAACAGAGAATCCACTCTTTGTATAAGGTTCAAAAATAGGGTTAACACGGCATATGCGGGGGATTATTTCGGCCACGGCAGTGTGTCGAAGTTCTGCTTTTACCGTGTCGTGTACCGAATTGTTTGCATATCCAGAAATACTCGCCCTTCACATGAGGCCTTTGCATGATTGCTGTTTCCGTCATTCCGGGTTTGACCCGAAATCCAGCAAGTAGTTAATAATACTGAATACCAGCCTTTTATGGTATGACGAAAACAACGGTTCTGTGAGGTTCTGCAAAAATCTCCGCATACCTTCCCTTTAATCGCCTCTATCATAGCGGTATCACGATTTAGTGCAACTTCGGAAGAGAGGTTGCGATAAGGAGGTAGACACATTGGTAAGTTATGAATTACTCGCGGCAATTGCAATCATCGCAATTGTCTGTGGATCTTTGGGGGGCTATCTTCTCAGGGTGCATCTTTCCAAAAAAATGCTGGAATCATCGGAAAGCCTTTCACAGCGCATCATTGAGGAAGCAAAAAAGGAAACAGAAACCATACGAAAGGAAGCGATCCTGCAGGCGAAAGACTACCTGCTGAAGGCAAAAAGTGAATTCGAGCTTGAATCGAAAGAAAAAAGAGGGGAATTCGACAAGCTGGAAAATCGTCTTCGTCTCAAAGAGGAAAATTTGGATAAGCGCATGGATACGCTTGTACAGAAGGAAAGCAACATCGAGACCAGGGAAAAGTCTCTCGTCAGCAAGGAAACACTCCTTTCAGAGAAACATCATTCACTTGACACGCTAATTCAGGAACAGCAGCAGCAACTGGAAAAGGTTGCCGGCATCACTGCCGATGAAGCCCGTGAATATCTGGTGCAGGCTATGGTGTCCGACGCAAAACATGATGCGGCGGGAACGATTCGAAAGATAGAAGACGAAGCCCGGAGAGAAGCGGAACGGCGTTCAAGGGAAATTGTCGCCTATGCAGTGCAACGGTATGCATCCGATTATGTGGCGGAAAATACTGTTTCGGTGGTAAATCTCCCCTCCGATGAAATGAAAGGGAGGATTATAGGCCGGGAAGGACGAAATATCCGGGCCATTGAGGCGGCAACAGGAACTGATCTTATTATTGACGATACGCCGGAGGCGGTGGTGCTTTCGAGCTTTGACCCGATTCGTCGAGAGGTGGCAAAAAAGTCGCTTGAACGGCTTATTAGTGACGGACGCATTCACCCCGGCAGAATCGAGGACATTGTCCAGAAGGTAAAGGCAGAAGTAGAAACGGTGATCCGCGAAACGGGGGAACGTGTCGCCTTCGATATCGGCATACACGACATCCATCCCGAGCTTCTTAACTTGCTTGGAAAACTCAGATTCAGAACGAGTTATTCCCAAAACGTACTGGAACACTCCATAGAAGTGGCCAATCTTACCGGGATGATGGCTGCCGAATTGGGACTTAACATAAAAGAGGCAAAACGCGCTGGTCTTCTTCATGATATAGGAAAGGCCCTCGATCATGAAATCGAAGGGACCCATGCGGCAATCGGTGCCGAATATGCCAAAAAATACGGAGAATCAAAAAATATCGTCCAGGCGATCGCTTCGCATCATGACGACGGTCGCAACAACACCTTGCTGGGCGTTCTTGTGCAGGCCGCCGACACACTTTCCGCGGCACGACCCGGCGCCCGCAGAGAGATGCTGGAATCCTACGTCAAACGTCTCACCGATCTGGAACGAATCGCCAATTCCTTCAACGGAGTGGATAAGTGTTTTGCGATTCAGGCAGGCCGTGAAATACGCATTCTTGTGGAAAACGAAAAAACTTCGGAAAATGAAGCCGTGATACTGTGCAGAGATATCATTAAAAAAATTGAATCGGAACTCACCTACCCTGGACAGATCAAGGTAACAGTGATACGGGAAATGAGGGTTTCAGACTTTGCGAAATAGGACCACTGGGGCATGAAGGTATTGTTTATAGGGGATATAGTCGGGAAGCCGGGGAGACGGGCTATCAAGCGACTACTCCCCGGCATAATAGAACACAATGCAATTGATTTCGTGATTGCCAATTGTGAAAACGCCGCCGGAGGGTTTGGTGTAACCCGCGATATTATGGACGAACTCCTTCAAAATCCTATCGACGTGTTTACTTCCGGCAATCATATCTGGGACAAAAAGGAAATGCTGGATTGCTTTAATGAATACCGAATGCTTCTACGTCCGATAAATTATCCGGAAGGTGCCCCGGGACGGGGGAGCATCGTGGCACAGCGCAGGGAAGGTGAACCACCCATAGCGGTACTCAACCTCGAAGGAAGGGTGTTCATGCGCCCCCTGGATTGTCCCTTCAGGGCGGCCGAGCGTGCAGTTGCAGCTCTCAGAGCTGAAACTCCTGTGGTAATTGTGGACATACATGCGGAAACCACATCGGAAAAACAGGCCATGGGATGGTTTCTAGACGGCAGGGTCAGCGCCGTCATCGGAACCCACACCCATGTGCAGACAGCCGATGAAACGATCCTTCCAAAAGGTGCCGCCTATATTTCCGACGCGGGGATGACGGGACCCTTCGATTCCATTCTGGGAATGAGGAAAGATACTGTCATCGAGCGGTTTCTTACCGCGCGGCCCAATAAATTCGAAGTTGCCAAGGGAGACGTGCGTCTCCAGGGTGTGATCGTCGAAATTGATGGCAAAAGTGGGAGAGGGCTGGCCATCACGCGCGTAAACGCAAGAGAGGACGATGCGGAAAAGTCCCTCGCTTAACCTTATATTACACACATGAAGGATATATACAATGAGCGTCTATGACACACTGGCCGAGCGGGGATTTATCGAACAGGTCACCGACGAGGCACTTGTCAGAGATATGCTGGCACAGCACACGATCACCTGCTACATAGGATTTGATCCTACTGCGACAAGCCTTCACATTGGAAGCCTTGTGCCCATCATGTCTCTGGTTCACATGCAGCGGGAAAAACACAGACCAATCGCCCTTGTAGGAGGCGGCACGGCACTTATCGGAGACCCCAGCGGCAAATCGGAAATGCGCCGTATTCTTACCCGTGATGAAATCGATGCAAATGCGGAGGCCATCAAGCGACAACTGGCACGATACATTGATTTCAGTGACGAAAAGGCCCTCCTTCTGAATAACGCCGATTGGCTGACCGAGCTCAATTACATAGAATTTCTGAGAGATATCGGAAGGCACTTCAGCGTCAACCGAATGCTTTCCGCCGAAAGCTACCGTATGCGGATGGAAGCGGGCCTTAATTTCATCGAATTCAATTACATGCTCCTCCAGTCCTACGATTTTTACTATCTGAACACACATTACGGCTGTACCTTTCAGATGGGGGGAAACGACCAGTGGGGAAACATCGTCGCCGGCATTGATCTCACACGAAGGCTTGAAGAAACAAGGGTGTACGGGATTACCTTTCCCCTGCTTACGACCGCTCAGGGACACAAAATGGGGAAAACGGAAAAGGGAACGGTCTGGCTCGATGCCGCACTCACCTCGCCCTATGACTATTTTCAATACTGGATCAATACGGAAGACGCTGATGTGGAGCGATTTCTCGCCCTCTTTACCTTTCTGCCCATGGAGGAAATCAGGGTGGTACGGACACTGGTCGACGCGGAACTGAATATGGCAAAATCGGTGCTCGCCTTTGAGGCAACAAAAATCACCCATGACGAGGAGGCGGCCCTGTCGGCCTGGCAGGCCTCCGCTGCCGCCTTTAACCTGCAACCCGTCGCATCGAATCTCTTCCCTTCCAGCTCCATTCCACGCCGGGCAATCACCGGCGACCTCTCGGCAATCACCACAATCAACAAATCAAGGCAAGAGCTGGAAAGAGGCATCGCCGCCTTTGAACTCTTTGCAGAAGTGGGGCTCTGCTCGTCTCGGGGAGAGGCCAGGCGTCTCATTACACAGGGCGGCGCCTATGCCAACGGCACAACAATCGGTCGGTTTGACGAGACTGTTGGCATCGAACAGCTTGACGATTGCGGAGAAATACGCCTTCGTAAAGGAAAAAAGAACTACGTAATAATAAAAATGATCGAATAAGAGGAGAGTATCATGGCAGAAAAATTCGTAAGTGAAAAAACTATTAAATTTTTGATCCATGATGTGTTTAACGTGGCCCAGCTCACTCAGTACCCCTACTACGCGGATCACAGCAGGGAAACATTCGATATGGTGCTCGATACGGCGTTGAAAATGGGAGAGGACCTGTACAAGCCCTATTTTGAGGAAATGGACCGTCTGCCCGTAGAATTGGTGGACGGACGGGTCAAGGTCCATCCCCATGTGCGAACGATCATGAAAGAAAACGGGGCCGGTGGCTGGATAGGCGCCGAATTCCCCTACGAGGTCGGGGGACAGCAACTCCCCCTCACGATCAATCTCCTTGCCGCATACATCTTCAACGCCGCTAACTACTCGGCTTCCGTATTCGCCGGGCTTACCACAGGCGCCGCCGGTCTGATCAACAGCTTCGGCACCGATGAAATGAAAGAAAAATACCTGCCCAAAATGATGTCAGGCGAGTGGCAGGGCACCATGGCACTTACGGAACCCCAGGCGGGCAGTTCGCTTTCCGATATTACCACCACGGCTGAGCCCACTGATAAAGATTACTATATGCTTAAAGGACAGAAGATTTTCATCTCGGCCGCAGATCATGACGGCGTGGACAATATCGTCCACCTCCTGCTGGCCAAAATTAAAGGCGCCCCGGCCGGCGTCAAAGGAATATCACTTTTTGTGGTACCCCGTGAACGCTACAGAGACGATGGCGGTTTTGAATTCAATGATGTCAATTCCGCCGGCATCTATCACAAGATGGGCTATCGAGGCTCCCCCATCGTCCAGCTGAGCCTGGGCGAAGAAAACGACTGCCGTGGATGGCTGGTCGGTGAGCCCCACAAAGGCCTTGCCTACATGTTCCAGATGATGAACGGCGCCCGCATCGACGTCGGTCTCGGTGCCACGGGGATCGCCTCTGCCGCATACTACGCCGCACTACAGTACACAAGAGAACGGCTGCAAGGGCGCAAACTTTCACAGAAAGATCCCGCCACACCGCAGATTCCCATCATCAAGCACAGCGACATCAAACGTCTGCTTCTCCTGCAACGTGCCGTTGTGGAAGGGTCGCTGGCACTTTTGACACAGTGCGCGATGTATCACGATCTTGATCACGTCACCGAAGGAGAAGAAAAGGAGCGCTACAATTTACTCCTTGAACTTCTGACTCCAGTGGCAAAAACCTATCCGTCGGAAATGGGTGTTCTGGCAACGAGCGCCGGAATCCAATGCCTGGGCGGCTATGGCTACTGCGAAGAATTCCCCCTGGAACAGCATTACCGCGATATGCGCATCCATCCGATTCATGAGGGATCGACGGGCATACAGGGAATGGACCTTCTGGGAAGGAAAATGATGATGAAGGGCGGCAAAGCGGCACAGCTGTATATGGAAGAAGTACAGAAGACCGTCAAGGAAGCCGAGACCTTCAATTCATTGAAAAAGTACGCCGCTGCGCTTCAGGAGGCCATGACGCTGTTGCAGAAGGTCACGACCGCACTGACGGAAATCGCCGGAAGGAAAGGTCCCGATTATTTCCTGGCCGATGCGACCGTCTATCTTGAATTGTTCGGGTACATCTGTATTGCCTGGCAGTTGCTCAAAGTCTGCATCGTCGCCCAGAAGGCCCTCGACGGCAATCCGCCGGCGGAAGATGCCGATTTTTACAGAGGCAAGCTGCTCACCATGCAGTACCACTTCGGCTATGAGCTTCCCAAGATCAGGGGACTGGCCGTAACCTTGACGACGGCGGAAGGCATTACCGTCGATGCAACAGACAATCTTTTCACTGACTAATCCGTGTCGCAGGGACAGATGAAGCATTTTCGGTAACGTGCGTGTGGTACCGGCAGCAAATACGCGAATCGCTGATCGCCGTCAAAAAACAGGTCCCTCATTTTGTGAGGGGACGATGACCGAAGATCAAACTGCAGATCCCGCACGCACGTGGAAGCCTTTTTCTTATTCACTGCGTATACCGGAATTTCACTGTCGTACCGCCTTTGCAAGAGCTTCCCAGGCGCGCAACGTGAGAGGATGGGTAAAGCCGGCACCCGGCACGGGGTGTGAGGACAATTTTACTATCACCATTTCAGCGCCCGGATTGATATGGATCATCTGGCCGAATATGCCTGATGCTTCAAATGCGCCGTCGGCATTGTGGAGTACCCACCACTGGTTATGATAGCTGTAGCCGGGCCGGAAAGTCATTCCGGAGGCCTTGAACTTCTCCGGGTCCGCCCCTTTCCGGACTTCGTCGATGGCCTCCTTGGCGAAGATGCGCTGACCGTTCAATTCACCGCCCCGGCGCACCATCTCGGCAAACCGGGCCAGGTCTCTGGCCGTCGCGCACAGACCGGAACCCTGCCAGGGTGTGCCGACCGGGTCGATCAATATGTAGGCGTCTTTCTCCATTCCGAGCTTCTGCCAGATCCGCTCCGACATCAGGTCCGCGAAATGTTTCCCCGTGATCCGTGAAATGATCCAGCCCAGCACATCCGAGTGGATGGTCCGGTACACGAAGCCGGCGCCGTGCTCCCCCCCTTTTTCAAGCGATGTCAGGAAATCGCAGATCGTTTTGGGGCCGGCGTAATTAGGCGGCGCCTGAAGCGAGCCCATGGCAAATGAATAAGTGAATATGTCCGAAGTAAAGTCCGTGTAGACTTCCCTGAATTTAACCGCCCCGGTCATGTCAAGAACATCCTGCACCTTCATATCTCCCCAGGCGCTGGCGGCAAGTTCAGGAACATAGGTGGGCACCAGTGCATTCGGATCGAGCGTGCCTTCCTGGATCAGCTGGGATGCCAGCAGGCCGGTGAAAGACTTGGTAACGGAATAGAGCAGATGAGGTCTCTCGGCGGTGCCTTTGTGATAGTACCGCTCATAGACCAGTTTTCCCTTATGCAGTACGACCAGGGCATCCGTGTAGGTTCTTTTCTGCCACTCGGCAAGGGTAATCTTCTGGCCTTTGTCATCCTCGAAGACAAAATCATCCAAATTCCGCTCTGCCACCGGGAGCGTATATACCGGACCGGCACCGCGACTGATATTTTTTGAGCGGGCGATCTCTCTCATGTGCTGAAAGGCCCACACCATCTGGGGATATTTGTAGTAATTGGAAATATTGACGATTTTATCGCCCGTCGGAGGAAACTGTATCATGTAGTCAAGATCGTCGAGCGATGCCCGCGGCGGCAGCTGCTGGGACGATACCGGCAGCGCGGTTAAGAGGGTTAAAAAAATAACCAACAACACAATCATTCTGGTCTTTGCGTTTTCCATACCATGCCTCCTTTTTTGTTGAGATATCAATAGCGTTACCGCCGTCTCCTCTATCCCGACTGCCCGTCCGATCTTTCCGGGACCGATCACCGGGGCGTCACGATAGGGAAGTTGCCGGCTGCCTTATCGATCAGGGCAAAGAACCGGATCAGATCGATTCTGCTGCCGCTGATCTTCAGATCCCTGGAAAGGACCGTGTCTTTCAGACCCGCCGTTCCCGCCATCAGTTTGACCCATAGAGGCTTGGTCAGCGTCAGAGTTGCCTGGGCGCCATCGACCGGTTTCGACCTTTTGTGGTGCAGCACGGCGTTTTCGATCCACAGGACGAAGGATTCCCCCGTATCGCTGAAAATCAGATTGATTGTGTAGTTTTTATCCTCCGCCGCCGGTCCGTCAAGACTCGCGGCCATCACCTCAAGAAACCGCTCCACCGGTGTACGTTCCATCATGTCGATGATCAATGCCCGTCTGATGCCCTGCTTCGGCGGCCCCTGGCGCAATTCCTGCGCCGCCGTCAGATAGCTGTTGCGCCATACGGCTGATTCCGACATGTAGGCCAGCTGATCGTAGGTGAGGGAAAGCAATTCCCCGGCGCCTTTATGATCAGGCGCACCGAACACGACCATATTCAATAGTTCGGCCGCCCAGCGGTAGTCGCCCTTGTCGAACGCGTCCTGTGCCGCCGAGACAGCCCTGTCCGCGCCGCCGATCAGGTCCAGATGACGCCTTGAGGATTCCCGGAGCGGCAGTGGATTCAGATTGGCCGGATTGCCGTCGTAAAACCCCATGTAAAACTGATACACGGCTTTGACATTGTGCCGCAGATCTCCATAGTACCCGCGCACACCGAAATAGGATTCCAGCGACTTCGGCAGTCTTATCATATCGGCGATCTCCCGCGGTGTGTGCCCGGCGTTGATCAGGCGCACCGTCTGATCATGGGTATAGCGGTACAGGTCCCTGTGCATGGTGATGAATTCTCTGATGCGCTCCCTGCCCCAGACCGGCCAGTGATGCTGACCGAAATAGACTTCACAGTCGGCGGCGTATTCCAGGGCGTCGTCGAGGTAGTCGGCCCACCGCAGGGCATCGCGCACTTTCGCGCCGCGAACCGGCAGGAGATTGTGCATGGTCCGCGAAAGGATTTCGGCGCCGCAGAAGGCCTTCTTTTCGGGAATTATGAAGGTCAGCTCAGCCGGGGCTTCCGCACCGGGGACATTGTAAAAGACGAACCGCAGCCCGTCGACCGTCATCTCCTGCCCGGCCCTGTCGATAATGACAGTGGGAGCGATGATACCGATGCTGCCGTAAGCATTTGATTTCCCCAGGCCTGTATCAACCAGACCCTTGACGGAACAGACAAGATCCTTTCCGAACTGATAGGACGACCGTCGTCCCATCGCAACACCGACCATCATGTTTTCACTTACGGCCTCCTCCATGAAGCCCTCTGGAGCAATAATCGGCACTGTGCCTGCGACCCCATCCTGTGCCGCGAGAATGCCCAGCACACCGCCGAAATGGTCCACATGGCTGTGAGTGATAATAATTGCCGATACCGGCCTGTCCCCCAGGTACTTCCGGGCGAAATCCAAAGCGAAGGCTGCGCTTTCACGGCAGGTAAGCGTGTCGACGACAATCCATCCGGTTTTGCCTTCAATCAGCGTGATGTTGGCCAGATCAAAACCGCGGAGCTGGTAAATACCGTCAACAACTTTAAAAAGCCCGAATTCCGCGTTCAGTTTCGCATGACGCCAAAGGCTTGGATTCACCGTGGGCGGCGGATCGCCGGTTACAAATGTGAAGGCGTCGAAGTCGATGAGAACCGTACCGTCGGCCATACGGATCTGCCCGCTTGGCCTGGCGATACAACCGCGTGCGGCATCTTCGAAGTCCTTCGGATCGGCAAGGGCAACCAGCTGAGCCATGGACCGATTGGCGTCCAGTGTGGCGAGACCGGCATCACCGGCGGAACCCCCAACGCCTGTCTCCCTGCCGCAACCAGGCAGGAGCGCGACAGTCACCACATATAACAACAAGAAAAGGATATATTTTGTTTTCATTTCCATGATCCCATCCTTTCACAATCATTGTTGACAGAGCCGTACAAAGTCGACTTTGTGTTTTGTCATTCCGCAGACGCTAAAAACAAATTTATAATGAAATAAAGAGAAAATCGAATGATTTATTTCGCACATAGGACACGGCGGTCTCATACGTAGCCGCCTTGTTTTTAATGATTGGGGAAGATGATCTCTCAATCCTGCGGGTGACCGGCGGCAATCAGGTGGGCAGAAACCGGTTTACGCTTCCTGGCGATGATTCCCCGCAGATTTCAGAAACACCCGAATCCCTGGAAGAGCTGCTTGCCTATCCCGACACCACAGAACTGTTTCATGAACTGGTGGCCAGATATGCCCTGCGTTCAGGGGTATCAGGCGTCCAGCCAAAGGTTTTGCTCGATGCGTCGGATCGGAGCACTCTGACTTCGGCAGGCTATATCGTCAAGTCCTGGGGGAGTGATTATCCGTGCCTGGCAGCCAACGAGTATTTCTGCATGACCGCGGTGAAACGCGCCGGACTGCCGACACCGGAATTCTTTCCTTCCGATAACGGCGGCCTTTTTATTATGCGCAGATTTGACATCACCCCTGACGGTGCAGAAATCGGCTTCGAGGATATGTGCAGTCTCCAGGCCCTCGGAACGGCACAGAAATATTCCAGCAGCTACGAGCGCATCGCAAAAAGTATCAGCAACTTTGTATCCGGAAACCGCCTGATGGCAGCCAGGGAGCAGTTCTTCTCCACACTGGTGTTATCGGTCATGCTGCGAAACGGCGATGCGCATCTCAAGAACTTTGGCGTCCTTTATGACGCCATCCCGGGGACTGTTGCGTTCGCACCAGTGTACGATGTGGTCACTACGACGGCATACATCGCCAAAGATGTACCGGCTCTCACCCTTGCGGGGACAAAGAAGTGGTGGCCGCGAAAGATGCTGGAACAGTTTGCCGTTGCGCATCTCTCGTTGCCAAAGGGAGCAGTCACGGCTACTTTCAGCCGGATGGCGGAAGCAGTAATAGAAACGCGAGCGTTGATCCCCGGCTACATGGATGAACATCCGGAGTTCCGTGTAATCGGTGAACGAATGATGGCGGCTTGGGATGAAGGGGTAAAGGGACTTCTTGGCCGCTAACATGGCACACAATTTTTGAGCCTGACCTTTCGGCCCTGTGTAATCTGACGAAGTATGGTTTTCATGAGAAGGTGCGCCGCATCCAGCTTTGAGGTGTTGCCGGCGGTGCGCATGAGCTTCAAGAGCAACGGAAGCGCTGCATGTCGTTTCCCGTGGGAGCAGATGATTCCCAGGGCAACCCCCATCTAGTATGAGACTGAACCACTGCCGCATCTGAAGAAGCCAGGAATAGGAGACTTTTTCGATGGCCTTGCAATAAGAGTTCCAGAAGAGTCCCGAACGTATTGCAAGGATCGCATCGGTGATATGGCCGTTACGTGAGATGATGCAACCGAAGAACAGTTCGAGAAACGTGGGGCGTAGTTTCGCCGGAAGCGCCTTCCACAGGAAGGTGATCCACTCGGCGAGCAGAGAAAAGGTGTGCGTGCACGGATTCATGGGAATACCTCCAAAAGATAATTTTCTTCTGGAGGCCCATTGATAAATGGGCCGCGCGAATGCGCGGCAAAGTCAGGTATTTTTTATAAAATTTATCCATTTTTTACATGGAAACTCTAAACTCTAGTAAAAAGAAAAAACTCTTCATAAATTCCAAAGTATTGAAATCAGGACCGATAAGGGTATTACTACGGGGAATTCGTGCGATTATACCCACAGAAATCCCTTATTGAGCAATCGTGCATTTTGTGTAGGGTAGGAGAAACTTCTCCTTATACCTCCTCCCGAAATAAAAGACTTCCTCTACCAATCCCTGCGGGCAGCGTCCGGATTTAATCGAATCGGACAGCGCCCTTGGCGTGTCATTACACTGCATAAAGGGAGGGATTGAGATGCGTTCTTTCAAACCGACAGGCAAAATCATTTACAAGAACTATCTCAAAAACAGCTGGCTCGGCGTCGGCTGGGATCTGGATATGGGATCGATCCGACAATCAGCCAAGAGGGGAGTTGTCTACCACGATCCGGCTGCTGCCGATGAAGAAGAGGAAGAAAATAAAGCTTGTTTTGTCTTTGTCAAAGAGGGTACAAAAAAAGAACTCACCAGCAGAAAATACGAATGGGGGGACAATTACTACGGCGCCGTCATCGAAGAGGCCTATTCCCGATTTTACTTCGATTCAACTGCGAACGCCTGGATTCGCACCACCAAGGACGGCACAAAATACTATTACGGACAAACCGCCGGAACGAGGCAAACCTCAGGCAACGACATCTTTTCATGGTATCTCGACAAGATCGAGGATACCAACGGCAATGCCGTTACCATCGCCTATACCCGGGACCAGGGACAGCTCTACCCGAGCGAAATCATCTATCCCGGCGGCGGCGCTGAAAAAAAGATCAAGTTCGTATTGGAAGATCGAAACGACGTCACCACAAGCTGGCTTACCCACGGGGAAATAAAAACGGCCAAGCGCCTGAACAGTGTAGAGACATACACCGGCGCGGAACTGATACGCACATACCGGCTTACTTACAGCCAGGGCACATCCAGTGTGCAGTCACGGATCGCGACCATCACGGAAAATGGATATGACGGTGAAGAGGACATTCCCCTTCCCCCGTACACTCTTGCCTGCCAGGAAGGGGGAAGCGGCCTGTGGAGTCTTCTCGCCCAGCCGACCGGACTGCCCTATACCGGATTCAACGCGCCTGAATTGACAAGCCCCTTTTACAGCATTGAAATCAACGGCGATGGGAAAGCGGACCTGTTCATTGCAGGACACTATTACCTTTCGAACGGCGACGGTTCATTTAATTACGGAGGCATGATGACCCTTTCCCATACCGTCATGGGCGACTTCAACGGCGACGGTATCACGGATTTATGTACTTATGTGTACACAAATCCTCTTGGAGAACCCTACCCCGCACTTTTCCACCAGCTTGTTGTGAAATTGGGCAACGGCAACGGCTCGTTCGGAGATCCTATTATTACCGATCTTGACTTGACAGAGCCCCAGCTTGAGGGTACCTTTTTCGTCAGCGACGCAAACGGCGACGGGTACGTGGATATTATCGTTGTCAAGGAACCATCCGAAGATCCGGAGTACCAAATCGTATATGCTACGGGTGGTGGTTACTTTGATGATTCGTCATTCGGCGAAGGAACTCTGGCGTGGGCAAAAAACGCCGATTATCATGACCGGCGTTTTGCCGATGTCAACGGAGACGGACTGGCCGATGCAATTCAGTATGAGTACGACACCGGCGACTGGCCCCTCTACACGATCACAAGCCGGGTTACTGTCTGTCTTGGGAAGGGCGATGGCGACTTCACCACAGGAATAGCCACCGACTTCGGAACCACATGGCTGCGCAAGTTTGACATCATCGAGGCAAACGGCGACGCACTGGCCGATATCACGGCAACTGCCGGCACCTACCGTTCGAATGGCGACGGTACCTTCCAGACAAGCTCTTACGGACAGGGCCTCGGGGTGTTGAATTACCGATATGTATTCGCCGATTTCAGCGGCGACGGCGTTACCGACAAGGTATCCTATTACTTCAACAATTACGGATTTTATACCGAGGGCGGGTTTCAAGTGTACTTTACGGGCGGCAACGGACGTCCTGATCTGTTGACCGGTATCGATGATCCTTACGGTGCAGCGGCCGCCATCGAATACACCGCGTCAACGGAATACCAGAACAGGGCGCTTTCATTCCCGCTCTATGTGGTATCTTCTCTGGAAATCGATCCCGGCGTGGGGGTGAGCAGTACCACCACCTACGACTATGAGGGCGGCCTCTACGATCCTGATGATCGTGCCTTCTGGGGATTTGCCACCGTCACGAAGACCAATCCCAACGGTACCGTCGAGGCAACCGCAAACCACCAGGACCGTTTCCGCCGCGGAAAAGCCTGTCAGGTCACCGTTACGGAACCGGGAGAGCTTACTCCTTTCAGCGTGACGTCCAACACATGGGAGACCGTTCCCTCCGATCCGTCGTCATACGGCGACTGGGCCTTCATCAAGCTCACGCAGACACGGACCGACCTCTATGACGACCAGCAGGTGTATATCCAGGAAGACTATATCTATAACGACGACAACGGCAACCTGGAGAACGTAATAAGCTCAGGCACCGGCGGCTCGTCTATCGAAACGGCAAAAACCTATGACAACA
>Ga0272444_10000630_pt1 | contig 36881 bp, 73 predicted proteins | sample SSMForm13_FD_201033 | JGI IMG/M metagenome (GOLD analysis project Ga0272444, IMG submission 201033) | Marine sediment archaeal communities from Little Sippewissett salt marsh, Falmouth, MA, United States - SSM-Form-13 | ecosystem: Environmental > Aquatic > Marine > Wetlands > Sediment ...
CCTAATTTGTCTTACAATTTTTGCTGCCGTCCAATAACCACCAAGTAAATATGCCATTCTATTAAAAACAATCTCTTCATATCCTTGTGCTACTAAACATAAATTTAGTTCTTGCCCTACATTAGAAAATGTTTGTTTAAGTTCTTTTTCCCACTTTTCATCAAATGATTCTTTGTTCATTTTAAAAAGATAAACCCCCATTCTTCCAAATTAATTTATTTTCTTCTTGCTTCCTATTTCTCATTTCATCTACTTGTTGATTAGGCAAACATTCTCCTAAATTATTCTGAATAAATCTTCTGCATCTTGTTATAGATTCAAAACTTGGTATATCTTCTAATTCATTATAATCAATATAAATTTTAAATCCCATCTTTCTTAATACTTCTAAAATAAGCCATTTGTCTGAATTTCTACTTTTATAATCTTCACTTAATACTTCATGCACTACATCTTTTAATTTTTGTTCATTCATCTTTAAATACCTTTTTCATTACTTTAAACATAATTTTTTGCATAAGTTCTAATTCTTCTGGATTTTCTTCTAACATAGTTTTAATATCACACATTGCAAAATCTTCAATGACTATTTGTTCTGCCAAAGTTAAAGATAAATTACATTTTAATCTACGATTACATCTAAGGCAATCCTTTCTTTTACATTTATCTTCATATCCACATTGAAGGTGTTCTATATTATTTGTTTTCATTTCCCATTCTCCAATATTTTAATTGCTTGTTTTAATTCTTTTATTCTTTCATCAATATACCTACAATTCTTACAATAAAAATCTTTTTCTTTATCTAAATCATCACAACATTTATCTAAAGTCATCATAAAAATTAAATCCCATTCAAATGCAATCTTTAGTTCTTGAATTGCTTTTTTGCAAGATGGACAAATAATTTTTTTATCTTTTCCCCATCTATCTCCACAACAAATATCCCTATAATTTTTATTATTAATAGTTGAATATCTATTCTCTGAATTTCCACATCCTTTCATTAATTTATTTGCTTGTTCTGTTGGTTTCATTTTCATTAATTGGAACTTTATTGAAATGATTATTTTCTGGGGTCTTTTCCCCTATAATTTCGTCTTGCTTTTTTGAAACTCCAAACAAGCTACTCAAACTTCCCAATGATACTCCTGTTTTTTCTTTTATTTGATTATAGCTTAATCCTTTTTCTCTTAATTCTTTAATTATTTTTATTTTATTAGTGTGTAATTTTGGTCTTCCCCATTTCTTTCCTTTATGATTTTTGTGGGCAATTATCACTCTCTCAGATTTTCTTTGAGATTCCATCTCTGCAATACTTCCTATCAAACCTAATAAAAATTCTTGTATTGTTCTTCCCAAACTTCCTTCTATGTTTATTGCTTCTAACCAAGATTCTTTAACTGAATGTATTTTGCAGCCATAATTTCTTAATATTGTTACATCTTCTAATAAAGTATCTCTATTTCTTACCCATCTATCTAATGCCCATACAATTACTGCTTTAATTTCCCCTTTACGAGCCATCTCCTTGACTTTTTCATATTTTGGTCTATCTATCTGTTTAAACCCAGAAAGTTTCTCCAGGACCACATCTTCTACTTCATATCCCCTATTTTTAGCGAACTCTAAGCATTCTTCTTTTTGATTCTCTGGATTTTGTTCTTCTGTGCTTGTTCTTAAGTATATTATTGCTTTCATTTAAAATTCATCCTTATGTAATTTAGTTTCTGGAGTAATTTCTAATTTTAATCTTTCTATTATTACTTCCAATTTTTCTATTATCTTTTTTATTTCATTTTCATTCATTTTCATTATTTAGGGGAATTGTGAACCTATTGCTTTAATTACATTTACTGTTACAGCATTACCCATCATCTTATATCTTTGAGTATCACTAAAACCTTCTGTCCAGTTGTCTGGGAATCCTTGTAACCTTTCACATTCTGTTGGAGTTAATTTTCTTATTTTCATATCTTCCCTTACTCTTAAAGTATTATGGTGGGGTTCTTTTAAAGTAGGACATCTATCAGAATGTTCTTTGTTATTATACAAATCCATTATCTTTGTCATAACCCCTCCTCCTGTTCCAGTTGGGATTGTTGGACTAATTCCTTCTGTTCCATATACTCTTCTAGTATTTTCATGTCTTTTTTCCCATCCTGCTCCTTCAAGGATTCCTCTTTGTTCAATGGAATTGAGTGTAAATGTTGCTCCATCTTCTTTGAGTCTATCCCCAAATTTATATTTGTTTTCTCTTGCAATATCATCAACTTGGATAATTTGTCGTGAAGTTTTATTTTCTCCATCAATCTTATTGATTGATTCTCTGAAAGGTAGTATTTCTGGTCTGGGTTCTCCTCTAAGACTTCCGATAATGAACACCCGTTCTCTGTTCTGGGGAACTCCGAAAAATTTGCTGTTAAGTACCATCCATTGAACTTCATACCCCAATTCATCCAACGTTTGAAGGATGACGGAGAAAGTTTTCCCCTTTTCGTGATTGAGTAACCCTTTAACGTTTTCAAGGAGTACAATTTTAGGTCTTTTAACTTCAAGTATTCTGCTAATTTCAAAAAACATTGTGCCTCTGGTATCCTGGAAACCTCTCCTTTTTCCAGCGATTGAGAATGCTTGACAAGGAAATCCTCCACAGAGCAAATCAAAGTCTGGTAATTCATCTGCTTTAATTTTTGTTGCATCTCCATAGTTTTTGATGTTTGGGAATCTTTTTTTGAGTAGTTCACTTGCGTATTTATCGATTTCTGACATCCCGATACAAGTAAATTGTTCTGATGCCAATGGCTCTTGCTCAAACTTGGAGCTATCTTCTTCATTCCTCCTTTGTTGTTCCCACGAGGTCTTTGATAAACCAAGTTCGAATCCTCCGACTCCTGTGAACATGCTAAAATATTTGATTTCATTTTCCATTTTTTACCTCATTCGTCACACTAGTAGGGTTTTGTGAACTTTGTTTTATAATTCTTTTCATTCAAAAACCTCAAAAGGCATATCATTTAATTTAAATCTTCCATCTATTAACCAATTCATATTCATATATCCATTTATAACTTCTTTATCAACTTCAATTATAACTTTCTTATTATTTCTTAATTGTTCTTCTATATATTCTTTTAAGTCCATTCTTTATCTCTTGACATTTTAGTATTTAATTGTAATTTTCTTTCATAAAAAGAAATCTCTCCGTTCATTTCTCCTATTAACATAAATAACTCTTCTGCAAACTTTGCAAGTTTTTCTGAAGGTTTAAATCCTAATTTTATACTAGAAAATTCTTCAATTATTCTATTTATTCTATTTTCAAATTTCGTCATTTTTTAAGTGAATTGTGACTATATAATTTATTTAATCCTTTTATCATAAACATATCATAAGATATTGGAACAAAACCCATATTATTACAAGCTTTTAAGTATACCAAATATTGAAAATCTAAAGCTAACCAATTCCAAATATAATTAATACAATTCATTTCTCTACCTCCTTTTGCATTTTTGGTGGCTTTTGTTTTTGTTTCATTTTAAGTTTAATTCTGATTTTATCCATTTAATATTTATAATCTGAATTATGCAAAAAACAATTCCAACAATTAATAATTCATTTATCCCCATCTTTCCCTCCATTCACTATTGGTGTCTTTTGTGTTTCATAATATAAATTATTGTAAAAATAGGCATACATTGATGCAACTCCCCAACCAAGAAAAGCTTGAATATTCCCAATAAGTAATGAACTAATACAAGCAATTCCACCAAAAATATAAACTATTAATTCCATAGATTTCATTTCTTTTCCTCCTTTAAAATAAATTTGTAAGTATCAACATATTCTCGGTGTTGTGAAACTTCGTAACCTCTTTTCTCTGCTATGTTTACAATTATATCATAAACTTTTAGTTTAATTGTTTTTATTTCTCCTATTTCCCACATACTTTTGTGAATTTTAGATATAAGGTTGTCTAAGTTTTTTGGTAGTTTTTTCATTTCCTATTCTCCAATATTTTAATTGCTTGTTTTAATTCTTCTATTTGTTTTTTAATAAATTCCATTTGTCCCTCATTGTATTCTTTTTTAGGTTTGTCTAATAAATTTCTATTCCACATCTCTTCCCATTTCTCCAACTCATTTTCAAATACAATCTTTAGTTCTACTTTTTTTGCTTCACATTCACTACATAAACTATATCTTGGACAATATCCACATCCATTCATTAATTTATTTGCTTGTTCTGTTGGTTTCATTTTAACTCCTCTCCTACATTTTCCTCTACATAGTATTTCCAATTTAATTCACTTAAAGCATTTACATATCTTTGTGCTGCGAAACCAGCTTCATCAAAATACTTTTTATTTAGTTCTTCAATTTTTTTTCTGTATTCTTTTTGTTTCATCTTTTATATTCTCCACAATTTTATTATCCCATAATAAATTATCTAATCTCATAACTTCTTCTTTTAATCTCTCATGTCCTTGAATTACACTTACATAACCAATAATCCAATTTATTACACTAATAACCTCTATATCATTCACTTTTCTATTCATTTGTTTTCTGTATTCTTTTTGTTTCATTTTAATATACAAATTCCTCCAGTTGTTTCTCCATTTCATTTATATTATCACTTAATTTATTCAAATCAATAATTACTAAATCTGTTGTAAAAAACATATCATTCCATTCTTTATATTTTTCTAATTTATCTTTTACTTTATTCATGTCTTTTTGAATTTCATAAGCATATTTATTTTTTGTTTTATAGTTTTCAAAGTATAAATCGCAGATTATTCCATCACTTACTTCAAATTCTGTATAAATTTTTATGTATTGTTTTTCTGATTTATGTTGTCTAATTAATTTTCTTAATAATAATAATTTACATACTTCGTGCTTATCTCTTTTTATATCACAGCTTGTTATTCTTATTTTGAATTGCTCTGACCAATTAATTTGACTCATTTTGAATATACTCCCATTTCACATTTTATTAAATTATTGTTTGTTAAAAAAATTATTGCTGATTCTCCTTGTTCTCTTGACATCCCACAAGCCTTGTATATTTTTGTTTTAGTCATTGGTTTATTTTCTACTTCTAATAAACATAGTATTCTTTTTAATTGATGAACATTTGCTGTTCTTGATTCATTTGTTTTCTTTTCTACTTTTTGAATATTTACTTGGTGTTTTGCATTGAATAATTCTTTATTTTGTTTTTTCTTTTCTTCTTTTAATTTATTTATTTCTTTTTCTTTATTATTTATTTGTGTTTCTAATTTTTTTATTTCTCTTTTTAATATATCAAAACCTTTATTGTTTCCTATTAAATTAGTTAATTCAAATTCTATTTGGTCTGATGGCATTCCATGAAATCTTTTTAATCCTTTTAAGTAACTTAATTCTACTTTAGTTAACATCTTCTTTTATTACCTCCAGATGAAGACAATATGGACATTGAACATACGCTTGATGTTTATTTTCTTTTAACCAATTTAACCAATCGTTTATAATTATTCTTCCACATCTTTCACACCTCTTTTCCATGTTAATCGCTATTACTCCTTACGATTATATTTTGTGTTGAATCAAAACTTGGAATTTCACAAACTAATTTTCCATCTTCTACTGAAGCTATAGATTTATTTCCAGTTAATTGGTAACAAATATCATTTCCAACTTCTTGGTTTATTATTAAATCATTATTTAAACATATTAAAATAATCATTACACCCAAAACACATCCAATAACAATACCTAAAAAAAACATTTGTAAACTACATTCTTCTTCCATCTTAATAATTCCTCCTTTCATTTTTAAAAATAAAAGATGAGGAATCCCTTTCAGAAATCTTTTTATTGTAGGTTAAAAGATTTTTTGATTCCCCATCCTTACTGAGATTAACTTGGCTACTCATGTATTTCATAGGGTATTATTCTTTATAAATCTTTGTTGTCATTTTTTTATAGTTAATTTTATCAATATTTATTTTACCGACGGAGATTATATTTTGAGTTTTTTTCCAGCAATTAAAACATAAAAGTTTGTCTTTATTTTTCCATAATTGATTATACTTTTTTTTACATTTATCACATACTTTTTTTATTCTCATTTAACTTTTTTACCTCCTTTACTAAATCATTAATTCCATTCCCTATCTTATCTAATAATTCTTGATGCTTTACTATATTCTTATCAAAAACTACTTGATTTTGTGTTACTTGATTCATTCTTTCCAAAATAAATGTTGGAGTTACTTGAAATTTTGTTCTTTTGTGGTCATTCCAGAAATCTTGTAATTGTTTGTTTACATTCATCTCATTTGTTTCTAATTCTCCTAAAGAAAGAGAGTCATCAATCCACATCCATTCTTTTCCATCTTCATTTTTGATATATAGCTTTTCTCCATTATCATTGTATTGTCTTGCTAATTCGTTTTTTATTAATCCAAAGTGTTCTCTGCTTGTTTTAAACATATAAGAAATTAATGATAAACCTAATTCATTTAATACTTTCTTTATTGTTCTATCTAATTCAAATACTGCTTTTCCTTTTGCTTGATAAGAGTTTTCTCCAAAGAAGTCTTTTGGTTCAAATATTAACATTCCTTTTTTGCTTAGCCATATTTTCTTATTGTTTTCTATTATTCTTATTACTTTGTTGTTTGATTGTAATTTGTATTTGTATTTTGATTTATCTATTTGTTTTTTCCAATCTATTTCTCTTCCAAATTTTATATTCCAAATGAAAGCATGACCCCTACAAGGTCTTTGTTTTTTAACTTGCGTATGGGTATTGAAATTTTGAACTAACCAAACACCATTTCCTTTATAGATTAAAGTTCCATTTTCTTTAAGTTTCCGAAGATAATAAGACAAATTTGATTTAGAAATACCCAATTCTTTAGCAACTTCTTTTGCTTTTTTTCCCTCTTTTAATTTTGAAACTATAGTTCCAAGTTCAAATTTTTCACCCATTTTTCTACCTATTGAAGTTTGAACTTCTATTTAAATAATTCTTTAAACTCAAAAGTAGTGAAATATCTTAATTTTCCAATATTTTTGTTAGATATGTAAAATACAAAACATTTAAATATACAAAATACTATAATATATTGACAGAAAGGGGGCGAAGTAATCCACTTGCTACGGTCTAATTTAGCTCAGGACAATGCTTCTAACCCCCATTTAACCATTTTAATGCTTCTTTCTTTGTTAATGTTCTTTTACTACTATCTCTCAAACATTTTGGATGGTATGTCTTTCTATCTTTAAATGCAACCTCCCCTTTAATTTTCTTTTTACACTTAAAACATATATCCATTCTTAATATAAAAATATCCTCTTTAAATATTTTTCGCAATCATTATCAATTATTCTGTATGTTTGCCTATTTATCTTTTCCAACAATTCATAATATTCTAAATCTTTTATTACATATTTTATAAGATGTTTACTAAATCCAACCCTCTTTATAATTGTTCTGTTTAAAACATCATATATTTTGGATTTTAAAATATGTTCTGTTCTACTATCTTTTCTCAACTTACTATATAAAAAAATGTAAAGTATTGGTATTTTCTTAACCATTTAAACTCGGTATTGTTCCCTCTTTCTTCATTGAAAATACTTCTTCCATTGTTGGTATCTTTCCAGGATTATCTTGCATCCATTGATTTCTTAATTCTACAAATGTTAAACAAGTTGTTTCAAAATTCTTTTCTATTGTCATCATTTGATTTAATTGAAAGAAATATAATAAAGACAAAAACACTATGGCTATTGCTACTAATGTATAAGGGTCTTTAAACCAATTATAATCTTCTTTGTAAACATTTCCTTCTCTATCTATGGTATAAGAATATCCTTTTTCACGATTAAATTTTGTTATAAATTCTTTCATTTTTACCTCCTTTCATTCATACTCTATTGTTTTAACTGTTTCTGCCCAAGGCACTTCCTCTTCTCTTCCATCTCTCCATTCACTTATTTTATTTATTAATTTGTCTATTGGTTCTTTAAATGGTTTGTAAAGAACATATCCTAAGAAACACCAAACTCCTATTGGAATTATAAAATTAAGTATTTGGTCTATAGTTAATGCAGCCATTATTCTTTTTCCTCCTTTAATAGCTTAGCTTTTTCTTTTAAGGCATCCCTCTTGCATATTTCTGCCAATCTCTCCTCAAAATCGCTCCCAGAGGCAACAGCAGTGTCATATTCTTCTTGCTCTTCTTTTGTTAAATTAAATTGTTCTATTAGTTTTTTATCTATCCTATTTCTTGAAGTTAATATCATTCTTTCTACTCTTGGGTCTTTTGGAATCATTTGAATTGGTTGGGGGGTTTTACGGTCTTTATAAGATACTTTCTTTCCCTGTATTATTACTTTGAATATTTCTCTATTAACTATGTATGTTTGTGTTATCATTTTTTATTTCCTTTTTATCTATTAAACTTAATAAAATAATTAATGAAAATATTATAATAATCCAACATTTCCATTTATCTGAATATCCGAATTTTAATGCTATTATTCCAATAGTGTAAAAATTTAATGAACAAGATAATAATAAAAAATCATAAAATTTAATCATTTTCCAAAAAATATGTATTTAATTGCAGCTACTAAGATAATGAATTTGAAAATAGGTTCAACCCATACATTTTGGGATTCAATCCAGATTAATATTTCTTGTATCATTCTTCACATCCTGCCTTAAAGATTATTTCTTTATCATTAAGACTTTTAGCTAATTCGCATAATTCTTTTGTATCTTCACTTAATCCCTTCATAGAGTCCCAGGAAGTTTTAAATTCACATCCCCCCCAACCACAATAACAAAAATTAGGTCTTTCTTCGCAAAATTTATCATATACTTTGTTTTTATCGTATTCTTCTTTTACATATTTAAATCCAAATGCTCCAGCTATTAAAATTAAAACTATTGCTATCCCCCAAAACACTCCTACTAATAATTTATCCATTTTTTCTCCTTTTTTATCTTTTTACTTTACTATTATGGAATGGTCAATTACTCCGTTGATAAATCTTGCAATCATTGTCATTTTAACAAAATTTTTTTGGATTTATATCAAGATTTTTTAAATTGCCATTCCTCTCTTGACCATGAATAGTGGAAATTAATAATAAAAAAAATTAATTATATACAGATTCCACAAAATTCTGCATTACGATATATTGATAAATCAATATCATCATTTTCACAACTAAAGGGTAAGCCACATTACTTCCAAAATTATCTGGAATTATTGCTAATAACACTGATGGGAAAATCAATAGGAAAAAACTTAAATTCTTTCTTCTTGTTTCTGGATTAACCACTTTCTTTTCCATTTTAAGCGTTTAGCATTCTGAATAACTTTGCTTCTAAAGCAGCAATTCTTTGTTCGTGATTTACGAGTATTTCTTGAAGTGATGGACCTTTAGCTTCTTCTTTTTCTTCTTTTTTTACAACTTTCTTCTTGATTACTTTCTTTGGTTTTTCTTCTTCATCTTCTTCCTCTTCTAAATCTTCTTGACTTTCTTCATCTTCATCATCTTCATACTCTTCTTCATATTCATCATTCTTAGCCATTTTTACCTCCATTTCATTTAATTTGAATGCTTCTAATATCAATTCTTTAGGGTAACCCTTTTCAAAAAATTGACGCATTATTTTTTCATCTGAATATTTAATCTTTCTTGCCTCTCTTATGTATTCTACTAAGATTGGTAAAAGTTCTTTTACATCTACTTCCTTCTCTTTCTTTTTTCTTTTAAATATGTCTTTTATGTTCATTTTCTTTTTTTGATTTTAAAAAGAAATAATAAAAAAATAATAAATAAGTTTATTTCTTTTCTTTGATTTTATCTTCGTTTACTTTTGCTATCTTGTCTTTTAACTCTTCTTCAATCACAGCAGATATGCTTTTGTTTTCAAGTTTTCTTTTCTTTTCTCTTACATTGAAAAGTCTTAATTCTTTATCTAAATCAACTTTATCTTCATCTGCAAATTGCTTTATTCTTCCAATTAAATACATGTCTTCCATTAACCATCTATATCTTTGACTTTTTGTTCCTGTAAATAAAGTGTATATCCCTAATCCTATAAGAACTAAAAAGATAGTTAATCCTAATGCCATAAATAAACTTCCAACTTGAATTATTGAATTATCATAAGTATATCTTATGTATCCTCCAATTCCAGACAAGTCAACATTTGCTAAATTATCTAACATTGTTTTACCTCCTCTTTTAAATTTAATTCAACTAACGAATTTAAATCTGTTATTAAATCTTTTGCCTCAATAATCTTTTGTCTTAATTGATAATCTATTGGATATAATCCTAATGTTTTTTTTAATGTATAGTATTGAATGTAAGTAGTTACTAATAAACTAAATTGAAAACTTAATATTCCTATTTCTCCAAACCCTAATAATATCTTAAACCAAATTGACATATCTGTAAAGCCAATAAAATAAATTGCCATTCCTAAACTTCCTAATAGCATAAATGTTACGCCAATCAAACTGGCTTCTAACTGAGTTCGGTCTGACGGCTTTCTTAATACCTTTGCTATTATGTCTGGGAAAATATAATCAACCATTTTATTGTATTACCCCCTCGCCAATAACAATGTAATCAGTTCCATTATTTATTACCCAAGATGGAGTTACTCTTATCTGTTGACATAATTCATTTTGATTATTTAAACAATCTAATGTTAAACCAGAATCCATATACTTATTCCAATCATTTCCAAAGATTTCTATTTGCTTATGACAAGCAGAACAATGTGAACTATATACAAACATAACCTTATTAGATATTAAATTATCTACCATTGATTGTTCTTTTTCTTCGTTAATACTTCCAACTAATAAAACTAAAACCATTATTCCTAATATTAATGTTGATAATATCCAGGGGTTTTCTCTAAACTTATCTGTTAATGTTAATTCTTTTTGTTTTTTCATTCTGCTTCTCCATCCCCAATTATTGGTGCTAATAAAAATCCAGTAACTAATAGAACTATTAAAGATATTAACAAATTCCATTTTAAGCTATTAAACATATTATCCATTACTATGAAAGTTAAAATACCACAAGCACTTGAACCTATTGGGCTAAAAGAAAAATCCATAAGACCATTTGCAACATTTTTTCTAAACATTAAAGAACCTAAAATAAATGCAGCTCCAATTAAAAGACTTACATGATTTATTAATCCATCTGTTCCAAATAAAGGCATTTTATTTTTTATTCTCCTTTTTTAATTTAACTTCACAAACATGACATCTTCTTCCTTTGTCTTCTTGTTTATCTGTTCCATAAATTGAGCCACAAGCATTACAAATATAAACAAATTTATAATACTTCAAAAATCCTTCTGCCTCTTTTTTCTGGGTATCGTTTAATCTTTTTAACATTCTATAATCACTTTTAAAGTGATACATCCTTTTTAAACAATTCTATTAACTGAAAAGTAGTGAATTTCAAATAAAAAATAAAAAAATAATAAATTTATTTAGTCCTCTTTTCTTCCAAATAATACATAGACTAATCCAACTGCTGCTATTAATAATGCTATTGCATATAATCCAACATTAGTATCTAAAATACTTCTTCCCCAACTTGAATTAACATAATCGTCAGCACAATATGTATAATCTACTAATGAATCATTTGTTCCTGCATTACTGGTATTTACAGCTTCTGTATTATTTAAAAATAATACTCCAGTTGTTGTTGTAAAAGTATAATCTGTCGTAACAGTAAAATCATCTGTTGCATTACCTATTACAAAATTTGTTATCGGACAATCTTCTATTTTCCAAGTTGTTGGATAATTTGTTATTGTTAAAGGGTAAGTATCATTTATTGTTCCTCCAGCCAATACTGCTCCAGAAATATCTAATACCTCGTTAGTAACAACTGTTTTTTCTGTTTTTTGATTACTTTGTTCTGCAATTACAGATATGAAAACTGCTGCTAAGATTATCAATACAGCAACTGTGACTAATGTCTTCACAGTTTTATCTTTTTCTCCCATTTATTTTACCTCCTTTCATTTGTATTTTGAATTTTATAATTTATTTGCCATTTCTGACATTGGATTCAATAAAGCAGTTCCTATTGTTAAATCTGTAAAACCTTTTAACATTTGTTTTGGTTTTCCTATTGGTCCTTTTCCTTTTCCATATCCTAAACCTTTTCCCATTCCTTTTGAATTTAGTTTAGAACCAGGACATTGTTCTTTAACCATTTTTCCAGCTCTTGCTACCAAACTTAAACTTTTTAATCCAACTGCTGTTTGAGCTATTTGTTTTGTTGTCATTCTTCCCCCCATTTATTTTTTAATAAAGGAACTAAAGCTACTGATAAAACTATTAAAGCCATGAATCCAGCAATCAATCTTAATATTGTTCTATGGAATCCATAATCTTCATACCATTCATAATCAAAAGAACTTACTATCAAACTATAATCAAATCTATCATTTAAAATTGTAAATAATCCTGTTGCTGTATTTATAGAATAATCTGTCCCATCAACTAATGTTTGGTCATTTGATATTACTTCTGAGAAACTCACATTGGTATTAGTTCCATGATTTCCAGAACCTGAGTTATCTGCCACGGAATAGTCATCAAAATTTATGTCCAAAACAAGTCCATTGGTGCTTGGTGTTCCTGTTCTTTGTGGTCCTGTTGAAAGGAGTGTGTAATTGTTGTATAGGGAAGTTATTTCTGCTTGTGATAGAGTTCTGTTGTAGATTAATATTTCGTCGATTGAGCCATTAAAACCATCTAAAGAACTTGATGAAAATGAACCTATTATAAAATCATTTAATAATCCTGACTGATTCATTAAAACATCTCCAATAACATTAGTTGAATCAAAATAACCAGTATAACTTTCATTAAATATGAAGGTTAAAACAATATTATGCCATTCTCCAACTCCTAAATCTGCAACATTTCCAGATTCTGGTCCTCCAACTCTTAAATGAATTTTATTATCTGTCGAACTAAAAACAATATAAATTCTATTTCCTATTCCATCTGTTTGTGAATGAGAAAATAAATAATAAGGGTTATCTGAACCTAATTGATTTTTCATAGCCCATAAAGAAATTGTAAAATTTGTATTGTTCCAAACCTCTCCCAAATTATTTTCTATATTAATATAACTACTCTCCCCATCAAACTCCCCTGCAAACTGCCCATCATACGCAAATTTAGGTCCGCTTTCTGAAATAGGAAAAGTTGATGAACCATAACCTTCTTCTATATTTCCAACTTCTATTGTTACCCAACCTCCATCACAAGTTTCTTCTGTTGGGCAATTTGGTTCCCATAACCATTGTGTTGGAAAGAAGTATCTATCAAACTTTCCACTATGAGTATAATGAGCTATTGTGTCTGGTTGTATTTTATAAAAAAACCTTAAACTTATTGTTTCATTTTCAATGAAATTTCTTTTACTATCTACATGATAAACTCTTTTTTTATTCTTATCCAATTCATACTTATCAATATAAACTATTGGGTCTGTTTGTTTTAAATCTTTAAAAAATACTCCTTCTTCTTTTACTATATAACTTGCATCAAGTTTATCTGTTATTTCAACTTGTTTAGCATCTAATGTAATTAAATCTGGTTTGTCTTTTATATCTTGTATTTCATTTAAAGATAAATCTTTTGCCATTATTGGAGCTATTGCTAATAAGAATACTAATCCTAATAATAAATAATTTTTAATTTTCATTTAATATTCCTTGGAATTGCTTTAATTCCATATTATTTATTTGATGTTCCCATAATCTTAAAACTTTAAATCCTTTTTCAATTAATTCTTTAGTTCTAATATGGTCTAAATCATTTCCTACTGGATACTTGTGCCAATAATCACCATCACATTCAATCACCATATTCATTGAAGGAATAAGAATGTCACATTGGTATTTATGTTTTATTTGATTCATAATTTGATGTGTATAAAATTCTATTCCCAATTTTTTTAAAAAACTTTGAATTTTTACTTCTATTTTTGTATCTTTCTCTGGAAATATTTGTTTTAATCTTGCTTCCCTTATTTTTTGTTTAGTTTCTTCTGATAATTTCTTCCCTTTATTTCCTAAACTTATTTTATTTTTAGCTTCTTTTGTATGGGGTTTAATAGTTTGTTTAGCTCTAGCTTCTTTTATCTTTTCTCTTGTTTCCATAGTATGCCTCTTCCCATAAAAAGGATTATTTTTTCCATTCAAATTTCTTGCTTTTTGACTATCACTAATTTTCTTTAAAACCTCTGTGGAATGTTTATGTCCCTTTTTAAATCCACCATTGTTAGTTTGTCCTTTTAATCCTTTATTCCAAGCTTCTTTTCCTTTTCTTTGTTCACTCCATAGTTCTTTTGTTTTTTCAGAATAAACATTTGTCTTACCTTTATGCCAAGGAGTATGTCCTACTATAAATCTTCCTTTTTCATCCTTGTTTTTATTTTCTTTATTCTCCATGATTTCCATTCCCCGACTTGTCGTAAACGATATCTCCAGAAGCTTCGTTAAACGAATACCACAAAACTAAATTATCCGAAGGTAGAGATGAGTTTGCTATTCTTCCTGAGTTGTAGATTTCTGAGATTTCTGTAATTGATAAAGTTTTATTATACATTCTAAATTCATCTTGACTTCCCATTGAAACTGCATTACTTGAACAACCAAGATTTGAACCAAAAGAAATATTATAATTTAAAAAACCTTTTTCTTCTAATTCATTAACACAACTTGAACTAACATCTTGGGTTATATTTAAAACTCCATCAACATAAGTAAATAAATCAGTTTTATTAAAACCATAAATTATATTGTGCCATTCCCCATCATCTTTTGCAAAACCAGTTGTATAAGGTCCATTATCACATCCACTTGAATTAATTATCAATCTATTTCTAAATTGTGCAATACCCGAAGAATCTCTTATACCAATAATTGATGTTGGTAATGAACCTGTGTTAGATGAATTTTTAAAATTCACAATTACTCCTTCAGTTCCAGTACTTAAATTAGAATCTAACATTCTAACCCAAATAGAATTTGTAAAACCTGAACTTAAATTTAAGTTTATTGTTTTAGTTCCCAAAATACAATCATTAACCCCATCAAATTCAAGCCATGAATTGTTGTGGGCTGTTGCTGAGGAGGAAGTTACTAAAAACTTTTCATTACTTAATTCATCAATATCTAAAGTATGATTTGTTTGAACAATAAAATCATCTGTTCCAGAACCAGTTTGTTGATTTTGTATATCATTTGAATAAATAACTTGCCCAACATAAGTTGCTAATGCTCCAAATAGAATCACAGCTATTAAAATTATTACTCCTTGTGTTACTATGTTATTATTTTTTTCCATTTATTTAATTCCAAAAACTTTGTGGAACACCTCTTACTACTTGTTTTCTTCCAAACAATCCCCAATCTGTATCTACTCTTCCTTCTCTATTTCTCCATATTGGTCTTACTGCTTGAGAAGGATACCTTTGAGGAATTTGTTGTGGCATTGGTCTTGGCATTTGTTGTTGTTGAATTTGTTGTAATATCATTTGTTGTCTTTGAAATTCAGACATTTGATTTGGATATTGTGGTTGAACTCCAACACTTTGTAATTGTCTTGTATCTATAACTTGTTTTGCTTGTTCTGGGGGTATTCCTCTTTTTGATAATTGTTGTATTGCTTGTTGGTCAACTTGTTGTGCTTTTTGTTGAGCTTCTCTTTTTAATTGTTTAACTCTTTTATAATATAGAGTTGCTGGAATTGGTTGTCCTGTTTGTGGGTCACGGTGTTTATAATCTCCTCTTGGTCTTCCAGGTCCTTCTTTTACTCTTTGTTGAGTTCCTTGAGTTTTTGGAGTTCCTCCAGCAAATCCTGCACCTATATTTAATAAAGAACTTGATAATCTTTGTTTTGTTCCGTATGCTTTACTTACTCCTTTGAATGCTTTTTTTCCAGTTTTAGAAATATTTTTATCTAATTTATTTGAAATTTTTTTAGTTTTATCATAAGCATTTTTAGCTAATTTTTTATAAACCTTATTTTGTTGACTCTGTGCCTCTTTACTCATTCTCTTTTTAAATTGTTCGTATGTTTCTTTCACCATTTTCTTTTTAATTATACAGTAACTTTGTTATTTAAATTTTTTGAATTTACCTCATTGCATTTATGTAATTTATAATTCCTGATACTGCATAATATAAAGCAAATAATAATACTATTCCAGTTATTAATGAACCAAAATATCCTAATGAAAATGCAGCTATAAAAGTTATTAAAATAACCATTATTGATTCCATAGATAATCTCCCCATTATTCCAGTTATTAATAAAATTCCTGCCCAAATAAAACCAGATAACCATACACTTCCAGCTACATAATTCACCATTAATTCAAATAAGTCTAATGAACCAGGTAATGCTTCATAATCTACCATTTTATTTTTGTTTTCATTTTAATTTATCCCGAACTTTCTGGACTCCATATTTGACTCCAACAAGCCCAAAAAGCATAAAGTATTATTGGTCCAATCATTAAACCAGCCACTATCATTCCTAATGTTGTAGTTGTTGAACCATCAACTATTGCATTACATCCAAATTCTGCTGTGCAAGTTATTGTTGTTAATATTTTACTTGAAACAAAAGTCCATAATTGTATGAATGGAGCTTCTACCCAACTTAATAAAACTGCAAACATTCCAACTCTTATTAACCAATCTTGTTTAACATATAAAGTTCCAATTACTATTGAACCCAATCCTAATGATGTTAATATTCCTAATTCTGATTTTAAAGCATTTATTATGAAATCTGCAAAATCTGCTGTTGGAGAAATGAATACTTTTGCTATTTCACCTAAAACTCCCGAACCATCTATTATAAATAAAACTATTGAAATCAATCCTGAAAGCACTAAAGTATTAAACATCTTTCCCATTATATCATTCTCCTTGTAAAGTATCCTATTACAAAACAACTATAAACAAATGCAAAGTAATATTGATTAAACCAATCCCAATTTGAAATATCATTAAAAGTTAAAAATCCTGGTATTGATGCTATTACTACAAATATCCACATCAAGAAAACCATTCCTCCTCTTTCTTGAATATCCCATCCAGCATAATTCATTACTGCACAAATTATTGTTGTTACTAAAAAGAATATTAAAATATAAGTGTAATCTCTATGATTAGGATTATCATTAAATAATTCTAAATCCATTGTTTTTAAACCTACAAAAAAATCTGTTAATGTTGAACCAGTAGTATTTGTTGTTTCAAAAATCCAATTTGCATCATCTTCTAATTGAACCCATCCATCTCCAATATCTATTAATAATCTTCCTTTTATAATTTGATAATCTAATGAAGAAGAATAATTTGTTTGAACAAAACAACTTGAATTACTACTTATTGCATTTTCTTGATTTGTAGATAATGTTATTGATTTATTTTGGTTTAAAATATCTATTCTACACATTTGTAAATTTGAATTTGAAGAAGTTATATTAAAACCAAAATTTCTTTCCGAACTATTTTCTATTATTCCTATGCTTGGAAATATATACCATTTTAATCCATCTAAATCTGATTCTGATAAATATTGTGAGGAGTTTGTTCCTAAATTAATTGTGTAAGAACTTTGTGTTGGAATTATTGAATAAATAACACTTCCATATCCTGATTTTGTGAATGTGAATGTATGAGAGAAATCTGGATTAACCCAGAAAGTTACTGACCCAGCACTATCTGTTGTTCCTGTTCCAACTGTTACGCTTTCTTCATCTATTGTTCTTACTACTGTTGCATCTACTCCATTCAATGGTCTATTTGAAGAATCTAAAACTTGGAATGTTGTATAAATACCATCTGTTGAACTAAGTAAATAAAGAATTTTATTTGTTGTAGTATTTGTATAACTTGTTAAGGTTGGATTATAAATTCTTTGAGGATATGTTGTTCCTTGTTTATATTGGATGTATGGGTCAACATTTAATGTTTTATCTCTCGCATTTAAACAAAAAGCATAGCTTGGATTATCACTTGTATTAATAAATGTTAAAGTTTTAGTTACACTTCCATCTCCTAAATAATATTCAAATGTTGAAGTTGTTATACTTCCATTTATATAAGTTAAAGTTCCTTCATCTTTGAATGTATAATTAACATAACTAACATTGTTTGTTGCATTACATAAATCAAATATTAAATTATTTACATCTTGTCCAAGAAGATTTGTTTGTTTTGTTCCACTTCCATAATCTATTGTCCAATTAAATGTTTTGTTTCCTATTATGCTATTTGCATTTGTTAAACTTACTTTCCATAATTGATTTGTAGAACTTCCAATATTTGTTCCAGAATAAGAAGAACCATTTAAATTTAATGTTGCAGAACTTATTGAAGTTAATTCATTTACACTTATGTTTAATAAAAAATTCTCTGTTGCAGTTTCATAACTTGTTACATTAAATATTTCTTCATTATATTCATAAGCAGTTATATTAAAAGTATAATTAGATGTTGCAAATTCACAAAAATTATAAGTTTCATTTCCACCACATAAATAATAATTCCATTCATAAGAATCATTTATTGTTAAATTATATATTGAACTTACTGTTGAATTATATGTTCCACTTAATTCTGTAAAATTTGTTATTCTTAATGAACTATCTGGATTCCAAATATATAGTGTTGCATTTGTAAACTCAAGACCAGATGTTATTTGTGATGTGCAATTAAAAAATAATGTTCTATTTATTGTATTTAGATAATTTTCTGGGTAATTTAATTCTGTTATTATTGTTCCAGAACTTTCAAAACTTAAACCAACACCACCATTATATAAATCATCAATTTCTGCAACAGTTAAACTTCTATCCCACATACCAACTTCATCTATATCCCCAAATAATTCATCCCCCCCTCCACCCAATAATGTAATATTTCCTGTTACTATACTTCCAGTAGCTTTTGTTACATTTACTAATGTATTATTAACAAAAACTTCTAAATCTAAACTTTCATTTCTTTGTAAAACTAAATGTGTCCATTGACTTCCATCTTGAGGTATTCCAGTTTGAAAATTAGTTGTATCACTTCCAGCAACAAAAACTCTCATGTTTCCTCCAGCAATATTAATGAATCTTATTCCATTATTGTCAGTTGGTTCTTTTATGTTAAAGAAAACTCCAGTTCCACTTTCTCTAACTTTAACCCACATAGAAACTGCAAAAGGATTTGTAGAATTTGGAAATCCAGTAAAATCTGTTCCACTTGTTGTCATATATGCTCCAGCACTACCAGTTCCATTTACTTTTCCATTTATTAAACCATTTGTATTAAATTCTGTTTCTCCCATTAAAGTAAGATTTAATTGAACACCATTGGTTGCACCACCTATATCTTCTGCAATAGTTCCACTTGTTTCGTCTAATCTCCAATAATGAGTTAATCCGTCTGCTGCACCCCACAAAGCCCATTCTTCTAACCAATATCCTCCAACTTTAATTTGCCAATCTGTTTTAGAAAGTATTTCTAATTCTCCTTTTATATCAACATCATAAGTTCCTGATTTAACTTCTGTTCCTAATTCATAAAGTTTATTATTTACATAAATTTGATAACTTTCTGGTTGGTCGCCAATAAATCTTATATCTTCAATAAGAACTCCATCATCTTCTAAAACAACTTCTACATTAGCATTACATTTTCCATTTTTACATATCTCAGTATTATCTTTTAAAGTTAATTCTTTTGTTTTTTCAAACCATCCAAATACATCAATCCAACTCTTTTCTTTCAAAGTTATTTTTCCATACTTAGTCATATCAGTTGATTTTATTTCATCCTTAACAAAACTCTTAGTTACTCCAGCACTAACTAAACTAATCATAAAAATTCCTAAGATAACTATTAACATTATTTTTTTCATTTTTCAATACTCCTTATTGGACATTTCCATTTTCTTCTTGATTGGTAGTTTGGAGAATCTTTTTCTCTTGCAGAAGGAAACTTTTTAGCAATTCCTAAACTTCTTGCACAATAACTAAACCATTTTTTACTTCCAGGTCTTCCTATCCAAACACCTTTTTGTCCGTGTTCTATAACTTTTCCATTTACTTTAGTTTTCCATTTCTTTTCCATTTTATCTTGTTTTAACTAAGTAAGTTATCTATTCGCACTATTTCATTTAACTTCTTAGTATGTAGGGTAATAAGGTTGAGGTTCTTGTTGAACTGAACCAGCAATTCTTCCAGACACTATTCCAGATATTATTGAAAAAACTATTGTTAATACATACATTCCAGGTGTGAAATTAAGTATTGAACAAGTAATTGTATCTGTATCTTTTGTAGCATCATAGGACTTATTATTTGCACCTAAAGTTGCTTCATTAGGGTCTGTATAACCTGGACAATTTGCTGAATCACTACCTTTTCCCATTCCAATCATTTGAATAATTGATGGTAATAAAGCCGACAACATAAAGAACATCATAACTGCTACTAACATTCCTGTTATCATTCCCATTCCCATTTGTCCTCTTTTGTTTTTACTTTTCATTTTATCCTCCTTTAATTTAATTAACTCCCCCAATTTCTTGGGGGAGGTCAATACGATACCCAATCTTAATTGACTATGATTACTTCTTTTTATAAGAAGATTTTGCAATTTTAAGAACTTCCTTTAAACTTTTTCCTTCGTTCTTTTTCATTGCCTTACACTTTTTAACATGGTTTATCCATGGATTTGTTTTTGTTTTCATTTTTTCCTCCATTTAATTTATTTGAAAATATGGGATTTAGAATCCCAAAAATTTAAAAAACTAAAAAAAAATTATTTAGGAAATTATTTCCTCTTTCTTTTTTTTGTTGTCTTTCTTTTTTTCTTTTTAGCCATTCTTTTTTCCTCCTTTTAATTTAATCGGTTTTAATAAACCAATATCCTTTGTTGGACCATAATATTTTATTGATACTCTACAAACTGCATAAGGATTTACATTTGGGGATTTCTTTTTTACTTTCCCCACACAACTAATAAATTTTTTAGGCATTTTTTAATTTCTTCTCCATTTTAACTAATTCTTTGTAATAACAAGGACTTTCTTTTAGATGGTCTTTTGCTATCTTAATAGCCATTATCTTTTGTTTTCCTTTTGGAAATAAATGTGCGTGTTCCATTTCTATTTTAGTTCCAAGTTTTAATTGTTTTGATTTATTGCATTTCATATTACACTTAATACCCCCCTTCTTGATTTTTTTATTTCACTTCTTTCACCCAGACTTCCTAATCTTGTTTCTCTAATTTGAACTATACTTAATGGGTCAACTTTACTTTTTCTAAATCCTCTTGTTGGACCTAATCCTATTTGTTTTCCTTTTGTTGTTTTAACTTTTAATGTTGCTCCTAATGTTTTCTTTACTCTTTGTTTTCCTGCTTCAACTATTCTTCCTAAATCTTTTCCTTTTGCAATCACTACTTCTTTTCCATATCTTTTTGTTATTGCTAAAAATTCTTCATCTCCTTTTCTTCTTTTTGTAATTCTTCTTTTTATCTTCTTAGACTCTGGTAATTTAAATTTTATTTTAAATGGTCTTTTTGGTATTGGTCTTTTTATAGTTTCTTTTGGTCTTGGAGTTCTTAATCCTGTTCTTAATACTTGTATTGGTTTAGTTGCTTGTGTTGTTTTTGTTACAACTTTTATTTTTTCTCCAATCTTTATTTTTTCTAAAGGTTTAATTCCAATATCTAATTTTGGTTTTACATCTAATTTTTCTCCAAAATCTACTCTTGATGGTTGTTTGAATTTTAAACCAGTATCTAAATTAATATTTGTTTTAATAAATGAATCTCCCATAATAACTGGACTAATTATTGAAGTTATTTCTGGTTTTAAATCCATTGCCCCATATTCTTCTGTTCTTTCATATAATCCAGTTCCAGCATATTTACTTTCTTCAACTATTGGTAATGGAGTTGTTTCAGTTACTTTTGGTAATTCTAATTTACTTTCTTGTGTTGGTTTAGTCTTTGGTATTTCTTTTATTCTTGGTGCTTGTTTTAATTCTGGAGCATATAAACTTTGGATATACTCTGGAGAACTTTTCTTTCCTCCACCTTTAAAACTAAATACTTTATCTTCCTTTGGAACTTTTTTAACTAATAAACTTCTACTTGTTTCAATAAAACCTCTATTATCAAAAGGAACTTTTACTTTTCCACTTACTCCTAAAACATCTTTGAATACATATTCTCCAACTCTTCCACTTCTCAATGTCTTAGCTCCTAAAACTCCTGTTTCAAAATCTGCTCCCCTTAAGTTTAAAATATTTCTTCCTATTTTTGCTTCTGCTCCAGCACCAATAGTTAATGCTCCTCCTTTAGTTGGTATTCTAATATCTGAAAATGTTTTAATATCTGTCTTTCCTCCCCTTGTTTTTATTCCTAATGATTTGTCAACATCAATAACTGGTTTTTCTAATCTTGTAGTAAACTTTCCTACTCCAAAACTATCTTTAATATTAACTTCTCCTTCTAATAATTGCTTTGAAACTTTTGGTTGTTTGTATCTTAAAAATTCTCTTGCTTGTTTTTCTGTATATCCTAAATCTTTTAAATATTGTAATTGGTCTTGGTATTTTCCAGGTTGTTTATATGTAACTCCACTAAATAATTCTTTTTCTTTTATTCTTCCAAAGAATCCTTCTTTTATTTCTTTTACTCTTGTTCTTTGTCCTGCTTTTCCAAATTGTTCTAATTGTTGCTCTGTAAATTTAACTTTCTTTCCCAAATCTGCACCTAATGGGTATGTTTTTAAATCTGCTATTGGCTTATCTATTTTTAATTGTTCAAAGTATCTTCCTCTTGTTGAAGGTAATATTTCATATTTTAATCCTGCTCTTGGTTCTGATAATCTTATTCTTGTTCCAAAGAACTCATCAAATCTTGAAGTTTGTTTAAATCCCCCTGGAACTTCTTTAAATATATTTTTTCCAAATGCAAAACTTCCAGCTTTTAATCCTCCCCACGCTGCTAAAGGTGCAAATAATAAACTTGTTTCTACTGGTTTATCTCCAAATGCTTTTAATGGGTCATAATCATAATCTCTTAATCCTCTTTCTATATCAGAAGCATAAAAAGCTCCACCAAGAATCGGTATAGTATATGGAACTAACATCCCACCTATTTTTGAAAATTTATCTTTTCCTTCTAATTCTCTAACTTTTAATATTTCTTCTGTTGATTGCACTCCTCCAACTTCTCCAATTTCTGCAAATCCAGAATCTAAATTCCAAATAGGTATTTCTTTTTTTCCTCCAACAAATTGTCTTGCTTGTGTTCCTCTTGCTTGTAATCTTTCTAAAAAATCTGTTGTTGATTCTGAAATAGGTTGATAAACTTGTTCTCTTAAAGTATCACTAAAATATCCCAAACTTCCTTTTCTATTTATATCTTCTAACATTAATCTTTCTTGTGGAGTTGGAGGTTGCATATATAGAGTTGAACTTGAACCTTCTGGAACTCCTGGAGCTGTTTGAACAAACATTTGTGAACTTGGTTGATAACTCCATCCTTCCCTTGATGGTGCTTTGTATATTAATTCTTGTGCATATCTTGGGTCAAAAGTCATTCCTCCTACTTTTGTAGATTCTCTTCCCAAAATACTTGCTTCTGTTGGAGAATATCCTAAATTTTCATATCTTGATATTTCTGATGTAACTAATTTAGTATCACTTATTTTTGGTTGAAAAATACTTTGTTGCTGATAACTTTTAAATGGGTCTATTTTTATTTGTTCATTTATTCTTGCTACTTGGCTAAATGGAGTTCCAACATCTCCAACTTTAACATAACCTTCTTTAGTTAAATCTTGCATAGAACTCATACCTTGTCCAGTTTTTGGGTCAACAAAATACCCCCCAGTTCCTTCTATTTTTGATTGACTTGTTATACCCCCTAATTCTTGTGATGGAACATCTTTGTAAGTTATTTTTTCTTTTACTGCCCAAGGCAATTTAGAAATATCTTGTTGTGTTGCTGTTCCTTGACTTAATTTATCTAATACTGGTTTATTTCTTAAATAATCTGAATAGTTCTTAAATCCAATTTGTTGTGCTTGTTTATTTTGTTGTTCCTTTGCTTTTGATTTATCATAAATATAATCTGCTTCTGATGCTGCTTCTCTAAATGCTTGTCCAGAACTAACTCCCTTAATTGCTTTAAATGGGTCTGAAATATAAGATTTTAATGTTTCTAATTCTGCTTTTGTAGCCCTTATATCTATTTCATAATCTTTTATTGTTTCATCACTTAATCCCCTACTTTCTGCTTCTTTTAAACCTTTTTGATAATTAAATAATCTATTTTGTAAATTTTGTATCTTTGGGTCTAATTGAGATTTTGCTTTTTGGTATTCTATTTTAACTAATTCTGGATTTGCATACTCTGGAGCTTTTTGTGCCACTTCTTGTTCAAAAGATTGTGCTTGTCCAGATACTTGTTTCATTGCTTTTTCATAAGGAGCAACCTTTTTTCCAAATCCTATCTTTCTCATTAATGCACTTGCAACACCTTTAACTCCTCTTTGAGTTCCTCTTAATTCTGCTTGAGAAGGAAGTTGTTGTTGTCTTGCTTGTGCTAACTGGCTTTGTTGTTGAGAAATAGATTGTCTTTGTTGTGCTATCTGAGATTGAATATCAGCCACATTTCATGGTCTTCACCCCTTTAACCTTTAAAGAATTATCAATCTCTACTAAAATATTTTTAGGCATGTTATTAAATTTTTTCATTATTTTTGATGGTATTGTTATACTTGCTTGTCCGTTCCTTTGGTTTATTATCAATTTTCTTTTGAATTTCATATTACTTTACAGTAACTTTGTTATTTAAACTTTTTGAATTTAAAAAAATAAATGTGGGCTTTTCACCCACTTGCATATCTCTTTGGATATGAATTTTAATTAAAGCCCTAATGCAATCTCCCAATCAGAATTTCCTAACTTAAATTCTTTAATAGCTTTTTTTATTGGTAAACCTTGTCTATCTAAATCACATAACACTAAAGATATATCTTTAAAATTATCTGCATTAATTTCTGTATTATATCTTACCCTTCCAGGAAAACCTTTTCCTTCTGATTTTAAAGATACTTTAAGTTTCATTTTTATCCACCAAACATAGCCCAAATTATCAAACCAATTATTGCAGCTCCAATAAGTAATCCAATCATTTTTTTGTTTACTTCTTTATTTTCTTTCTTTGAAACAGCTCCTAAAATCATTTTAATTAAAACTGGATGGTCGTCTGTATTAAATCCATTTGGGCTATCTCTAACAGAAACTGGTTTTGTATCTTTTTCTCGGACAATATACCATGTATGCTTTCCCCTTACCCAAGTATCTTTTGGGTTTATTTTATGCCCTTTATTATCTATAACAACAATGTTTCCAGATACAACTTTAACTAATTTGAAATCTACGGTCCTATTATTTCTAAGGTATTGGACTAAAACAAATTCTGGTTTCTTTTTTGATTTCTTTGAAAGTCTTTCAAATTTTCTATCTTTCCATTTCTTTTCTTCATATTCTAATTGATTCAATTTATTTTCTATACTTTCTAATTTATTCATTTGTTCTTACCCCAGAATGATTTTTTTCCTTCTTGTGTTATTGGAAGACCTAATTTTTTCTCTTTTGAAGCAAACCTTTTTGCAGTAACAAACAATTCTGTAAACCATCCTTTCTTAGATGCTGATGTTCTTAATACTATTTGAGCTTGTTCTCTCATCCATAATGCAAAACCATGATGCCCTAATAATTCTGCAACTTTTGCTATATGCTGACAATCCCTTACAGAAATATCTAACATTCCTAATTCTGTTTTATCTAAGTTACCAACTTTACTTGAATCATCTACTGTTGCAACTTTCCAGAAAAGAGAATATAAATCATCTGGTTTTTCAAATGTTGGAGAATTATCTTCTGCGTAATCCTCTTGTGCTTCATTTTGAGCTTCTACATTTTGTTCAATTAAATCTTCTTGTTCTTCATCAATGTCCATCTGGGTATCGTATTACCTCCTTTCAATCATATTCTTCTTCGTAATCAGAGTGATTATATCCATTATAAATATAAGCCCCTATTGAAAATAATAATCCTAATCCTAAAGAAATAAAAGATAAATACCTTGAATTTTCATCATTTAATGTTCCAATTCCATAAATCATTATTAATATTCCTGTTAATAAAAAACATATTCCAGAAATATAAACAAATAATTCTTCATTTACAAAAACTGATAAAATTAAAAAGACAAAAGCAAATACATAAAGAATTATTAATAAAACAAATAAATTACTTCCAATTAAAAAATAAGTTGCAAAATCTTTTTCACAACCATTACTTATTCCTCTAACATCATATCTTCCAGATTCTACCGAAGTTAAACAAAAATCATAATAAAATTCTCCACTACCTGCACTTGTCATTTCTATATTACTTACTGCTACACTTGAATTTGGATATGATATTGAACTTATATTTATCCAATCAGCATTATTACAAGTTTGAGTTACTCTTACACATTCTCCTCTATCAAATGTTCCTAAATTATCTAAAGCACTTACCATGCTAAATGTTAATATGCATGTAAATATTGTTAATAATATTTTTTTATTCATTCTATATTCCTCATACAATTTACTATTTCTGATTGAGTTGATAAATCCCAACAATCTAATTGTTGTTGTTGTCTATCTTCTAATTTTGAAATCTTCCATAACATTAAAACATTCATTGCTCTATTTGTATGTCCAATAGCTTCTAAATTATAACTTCCATAATCTGACTTTTCATAATCAAACAAAATATTATCACTTAATTTTCCATCTAAAGTTAATATCATATCTTTCATTTGTGAATATGTTTTTGTAGATAAAGCATCATAAAAAATTTCTAATTTATTTAATGTTTCTGGTTCTTTTGTTGTATTAGTAATGTAATGTTCTGCTAAAACAGAATTTTCAAATTGAGTTATATTTTTTAAATGTTTTATATTTCTTTCAGAATATTCATATGCTTTTTGAATCATTACACTTTTACAACCAGTATTAATACCATTAATTTTTTTATGTGAATAATATGTTTCTTCAACTTCTTTTAAAGAACAAACTTCTTTAATATTTTCCATAACTTCTGATTCATTCATTTCTCCACTATCAGATAAATCTTTTAATTCATTTTCTGTATAACCATTAATTGCAACATATTCACAAAACTCTCTATTTACATTTCTTACTTCTGGTTTTGATAAATCTGTTCCATTATAAGCACATTCACCCCAAGCAGAATAGTTTCCATCATTTCCACCATTTGCTTCTGCATATTTTACTAATTCGTATGCTTCTTCATTAGATAATTTAGTTATATAGGTATGTTCTACGAAAGTTCCTGCTTCTGCAGTTCCCCACCCAGTTCCATTAAATATCTTTGTTGCACCACTATTTGAATTATTTATAATAACATCATCTCCAAGACCATATACTCTTGAACCATCATAACCTCCAAATAAAATATCAGTTGTTCCTTCTAAAACTATTCCATAATTGTTTTCTGCATTAGTTGGTTCTTCAAGATACATGTGAGTAAAATTTTGTATATCTCCAATTTCTGCATCTGAAAAATAAGCAGAAGTTATCTCTGTTACATTTGAACCAGTTGAAAAAACATTTGAAATTGGTTTAAGTAATAAAACCTTTAAATCATCTGCTTTAATAGTTCCAAGCAAACTTTGAACTCCAGTAATTCTTGTTCCAATAACACTTAAATTTTTATTTCCATTATTTCTAAATGAAAAAGCACCTGCAAAATCTAAACCTATTGTTTTAGCAGAATCTCCAAAATTAGTTCCAATAATTATTGGATAACCAAAAATACCAGTAAATTCTTCATTAAATGGAGTTGTTGTTGTATCAACTGAAACAGTATTATAAAATCCATATCCACTATTAGAATTATTTGAATGAGTTTGTCGTAAATCTATTTTTGCACTTTTAACTAAACCTAAATTAGACAAAGATATAGTTCCTTCTTCACTTCTTAAAGTATCTCCGAATGTTATGTTTCCTGTAACATTAAAATTTCCACTTAATTTTCTTGAACCATTTGCTAATAAATATTGAGTATGGTCGTCATCTAACAAACCCCCTAAGTTTCCATGGTCTGTTGCTTGTGCAGGTGTAAATTGTGTTGTAAAAGAACTTTGAACTTCAATAGGAACATCTACTCCTTTCTTGAATAATATTCTTCCAACCAACATTCCATGTTCATACCAACTACTTGGAAAATTTGGAACTTCCTCTGCCTCTGCATTTGCTACATTTGAATATTGATTTTGAGGATAAATTAACATAAGTTGTCCATTATCCACTGTTCCAAATTGAATAAAAACCCAAATATTTGCATAATAATTATTATTTATTTCTTGTAGTGTTCCACTTCCATCATCATAATATGTATTATTCCATTGAGTATATGGTCCTTCTCTATCGTAACTTCCACCAACATCTCTATAAAAAGCATAAAAACTATCTCCTCCAGAACAATCTTTTGTTGTTATTGGATATTCCTCTCCAATATATAAAATATTACTTTGTGTTAATGTAGGATTTCTTGTTCCAGTATATCCTAAAATTAATCCTCCAACTCTATTATCTCTTATTGGTCCTGCACTTTCTAACCACTCTAAAATATTTGTAGTTGAATCTCCTGTTTGCCAAGGTAAGCTAAGAGGATATAAATTATCTTCTAAATTAATAACACTACCTAAAGGAAATTCAGTATCATAATTCCATGTATTTGTTTCTTTTGATAATATTCTTGGAGTTCCTGAATTATATTCTACTCCTATGTATCTTATTGAATCTGTTGGAATACTAACAGAAGTATTTGCATCCCACTTCATGAATTTAACTTGGGAAATATCATCATCTGCAATTCTAAATGTTCCATTACCACTTGCAACTGTAACTGTTTGGTCATCATTATCTGTAATTGCTCCACCTTGAATTTGCCCAGCAGAAGTATATAAATTCCAAGCATCATTCAAACTTGAATAACCATTGTTTCCTTTCATATCATTTATAAAAATATCACTTACATTTATTATACTATTATCTCCCATATTCAAATCTCCTCCAATTTCAAAACTACCATCAACAGTTAAATTTTCAAGTAAATGCAAATTGTATGCTTCAATTTCTTCTGCATTAATATTTTGAACATATAAATTTAGCCATCTTAAAGCACCAGAACCTAAAGAATAAGTTAAAGTAGTTCTTGGAAATAAATCAGAAAAATAAGAATTTCCATTAACTTGTAATTCTTGGTCTATTTCTAAATCAGTTCCACCTAAATACCAAGGGTCACCATCCATACTTAATTGCCCAACAACTCCTTGAATGAAATTAAAAAAACCAGTGTAACCCAAAGCATTAACATCTCCACCACTTATTTCATCATAAGTTATATCTGCTGGAGTATCTCTATCATCCCAGTAATCTGCAACTCCAGAACTTTCTGAATAATTAACATTAATAGAATAATTCTCACCTTCAATAACAGTTTCTCCTTGTTCTAAATAATTGTAACCAAACTCGTTCGCAGAAATAAAAGTAAAACTAAAAAAAATAAATAAAAATATTCCAAAAACCTTGAATGACGAATTAAATGCCTTTACGGACTCAGCCTTCATCTCATCAGTTTTTGTTTTATATTTTTTAAACATTAAAATCTCCTATTGGCTTAAGCCATACCTGCATCTCTTAGGTTACCATACAATACAGCAATTCCAATCGCTAAAATAGCAATAGCGAAGAAACCAGGAACTATCTTAAGAACAGTTGCACCCCAGCTTGAAGCGTTGTATAGAGAACCATTAGTTGCAGCAGCAGTGTTTACTTGGTCAGAGATAGGTCCGATAAGTGAAACACCGATTAGGATTGAAATGAATCCGTTAATAAATCTTGCAATCATTTGTCTCTTTTATTTTAATACCTCTGTAGTAGTATGAAATAATTTTGTTATTTAAACTTTTCGAATATTTTTTACTGTAAAGTAGTTAAAATAAAAACTTCACTACTTTTAAGTTAATAACAATATTTATAAACATAATTAATTTACAAACATAATGGATACCCAAACTTCTAAAAAGAAAAGACCTTATGATGCTTTGAATGTCCGTCGTGAAACTAAATTAAGAATAGATGGAATTTATTATAAGTTAAAAATTTCTAAAGGATACAAAAGTTACGACGACTTCATTAATGAGGTTCTTGATATTTTTGAAAAATAAAAAAAATGGCTTACAAAAGTAATGTAACTCCTCAACAAGATACTGGTTGGGGTGTAATTTATAGATTGAATGATTTGTTTAGAGAGATAGAAACTTTAGCAACAAATGGAAAGTATGATGAATGGAATTATAAGTTGGATAGAATTTTTAGTAACCTTTGTTATAGAAATCCTTTAAAAATTGAAAAAGACAAAAATGAAAATATTTCTTCTATTGAATTTGATGAAGAATCTTTTAGAGTTAAATTATTTTTAGATACACAAATTTTAAAACATAAAAGAGATATGAAAATTGCAGAAAAAAAAATACCAGTTGGACATGAATCTTCAAAAAGTAAAGAATGGATTAAAGCAAAAAAAGAATTATATAAATCAATATTTTTAAAAGAAGTTTGGTTAAGGAAATATATGTCTGAATTAGGGCTTTATCTTAAAGAGGTTGAATATAATCCAGCTGGGGCTATGTGGGGTAAATAAATGTTAGTAACAGATATAAAAAGAAAAACTAAGAATGGAATTAAAACTGGATTTTATATGCAAGGTTATCTTAAAAGAAATCTTGATGGAGTTCCAGAATTTCTAAAAAAAGAATGGGATGTTGTTGGAATTATTTCTGGGCATGGAAAAGTTGGAACTGGAAAATCAACTATGGCATTAAATGTTGCTTATTATTTAGCATGGATGTTAGCTGGAGGAAAAATGATTGATGAAGAATATGAAAAAGGTAAATTTAGAGTTAAAGAAATTATATCCCCAAAAAAACCAATTAGATTTGGAATGGAAAATATTGTATTTACTCCAGAAGACTTAATGAAAAAAGCTGAAACACTATACAAAAAATATGGACCTAACCAAGTGATAGTTTATGATGAAGGGAAGTCTGGTCTTGATTCTGCTAATGCTATGATGAGTATAAATAAAGCTATGGTAGAATTTATGCAAAGATGTAGAGTATATCATCATATTATTTTGATTGTTCTTCCAAATTTCTTTAAATTACATGAAGATTATGCTGTGGCAAGAAGTTTGTTCTTAATTGATGTTTATGCTGATAAAGAATTTAATAGGGGGTTCTTTTCTTTCTATAATGAGTTACAAAAAGAGAAATTATATTACTTTGGTAAGCGTTTAATAGGTGTAAGGGCAAGATATGCGGCTGCAAAGCATAATTTCTGGGGTAAATTTACTAAATGGATGCCTGTTGATAAGGATGAATACGATAAAGCCAAAATGAAAGCTATTAAAGACCTATCAATGACTAAACATGATGTAAAATATAAGATTCAAAGGGATGCGGCAATTTATTTGACACAAAAGTATTCCAACATGCCTTCTGACAAGATTTCTAAAGAATTAAGTGCAGTTTGTGGTGAGAAGATTAGTCCTCGGAGCATTAGGTATGCAATTTCTAATATAACTAAAGAAAAAAGTTCTGAAATTGAATAAAAAGTGGCAAAATATGGCTAACGCCCCACTAAATTACTGGCAATCGGCAAACATAACTATATCTTTAACTAAGATACTATCAAAGATGGGGAAAAAATCCCTAAAAAAGTCCTCTTTTTTATATTTTTCCCAGTTTCAAGAAAAATAATAATATTATTTGGGTTTTCCAGGACCTTGAAAGAAAAATAATATTATTCTGGGGTTTGAAAATTAAAATATGGATATTATAAAATAAGTTCCACAAGAAACAGGGGGGTATATAATTATATTAAGATAGTTATAGGATTTTTTATAATTAAAATGTTGGGATAGAATATTATTTAAGGTTAAAGAATAAGATTGAATTTTATTTCAATATTTATATTATTCTGGGACACGCTTGGGAGTATTAATAATATTAAAGAATATTAAACATAAATAAACACTTCAAATAAGCACCCTAAAAATTTAGAACAAAAGACCCCCTAAAATAAACACTTCAAAAAATAGTCAATTAATGAAAACTTGGCTTAAAAAAATTGTCTTGCTTTAGAGTAACAAACTACTTTTTAATGACATCATTTAAACCGACGATAAAAAACACTTTCTTTATTTGTTACTGATATACAATGTTTTGTAAAATACATAAAAAACAAAACATTTATAAACCCTATTGATTTAAGATTATCGTAGGTTAAAAGAAAATGAAAAACGAACAAGGAAAAACAAAAAGAAAAGCTATTTATCCGATAGTAATGAAAGATAAAAAAGGAAATTTAGAAATAATATATAGAAATAGAGTAGAGTTTTACAAATCTGTTGGGAGTGATACTTTTAGCGAAGAAGACGAAAATAAAGTGAATGACGCCCATAATGAAGTAGAAATGGCTTTAGGTAGTGGATTTAAAAGAGTTAATGACACGGATAACGAGGAACACTGGTCAATATTTGGGGCAGGGAAAGAGGATAAACAATAAAATGGAAACATACACAAAACAAAACAGAATACAAAAAGAAATAAGAGGTTTTACAGACCTTATTATAAAAGACAAATATAAACTTAATCAATTAAAAGAAAAAGGAATAATCGTTTATAATCCAAAAAGAAATAAATTAAAGTTAAGTTTTATTGGGTTGTTGGTTGTGGGGTGCTTAGTAACTCCACTAACTAACGGCTTTATATTGCCTTTAATAAAATGGAGTTTAAAATGAAAATAGCATATAAGAAAATAAAAGAATAGTTACTATTCTTAAAAATTAAATAAAGGAAATAAAAAAAAATGAAAATAACAAAAGAATACCTACATAAAATAGAAATGGAATTGGTTGATTTATGTGAAGATAACGAAGTAATGAAAGAAGCAATAATAAATAAATTTACAGATTTAATGTCAAAAATAAAAGAATAACTTAGTTATTCTAAAAAATTAAATACCGATAGGAGTAAAAATGAAAGAAGAATTTAATAAATTAGTAGAAGAAAATAAAAAACTTAGGAATAAGTTTGCTTTAATTGTTAAAAGTTTAAGCAGTGATGACCAAGAAGATATTTTCTTTTTGCTTAATGAAATAATAAATAATGAGATAGAGCAAGAAAAATATTGTAATCAATAAGATGGAATTTAAAAATAATAAATTCTTTTTATTAACTGAAAGTTTGAAAGCAATAAAAAAGGATTGTTTAAATTTGTTGGTCGTTCGTGGGGAAGCAGGAACAGGAAAAAGCAAAACTATCTTAGATTATCTTAAAAAGGAAAAGGTCAATTTTAATTATTTTTCTTCTTATACAACTCCTTTATATTTTTATAAATTAATTTATGAGAATAAAGATAAAGATGTTTTAATTTTTGATGATATAGAGGGAATAAGCGATTTAAAAATTATTGCTATGCTTAAAAGTTTATGTTGGAATCCAGACAACGAAGAAAGAGAATTAAATTATTTTTCTACTTCTGAAAAAATGGGGGATTATGGTTTGCCTTCTTCTTTTAAAACAAAGTCAAGAATAATATTAATTTTTAATAATGATTTAAGGGGTTTTGAACCTGTTATAAATCGGGGGGTTTGTATTGATTTTAATTTTAATTTTAAAGAAAAGTTAAGTATATTTGAAGAAATAAAGAAAAAAGCCAACATAGATGAAGAAGTTTTAAACTATATTAAATCTACTTGTAATGAGGGAACGGAAAATTTAAGCATTAGAAGTTTAGTCATATTAAGCAATTTAAAAAGAAATGGATTTAATTATAAGCTATTTAGTAAAGAAATCTTAAAAAATGATGATAATTTTAATTTATTACTGACAAAACTGACACGCTGTCAAGCTGTCAAAGATGCCTGTGATGAGTGGGTTAAGGAAACAGGAAAAAGTGAAAGAACCTTTTTTCGAATGAAAAAGAAGTTTAATCTTTAATTTTTTTTAATTTTATTTCTAAATTAATTATCCTTATTTGGTATATTAAAAGAGCAAGAGAACAAATCCATATTAATAAATCTCCTACTGAAATATACATTTTTTTTCCATTCATTAAATTAATTTTATAGATGTCTGATAATTGATAATATTTAATTTCTTCTCTATCTTCAAAATTGAAATGTTTATTTGTATCAATAATATAATTAGTTTTTACAGGCATTCTCCAATCATTAGAAGCCATAGCTACAACATTTAATAGCATTCCAATTAATAGAGCCAATATAATTAAATTTCTGTCTAACTTTAGAGATATTATTTTATTTTGCATTTTCTTTGTTTATTTTTTTACTTTTATAACCCATATTAAAAGCACTTTTAAATATATCTTTTTCTAATTTTGTTATATATCTTTTATTTTCTTTTAAAAACCATAAATTAAATTCTTTTATTGCTTTTTTTCTTTTTTTTACTTTTATTTTTCTTCTCATTTTTATTATTTTCCTTTTAAAGATTAAAGGATAACTACCTTTCCTTTCCTTGCCTGTCCTCGCCCTTCCAAGCCATGCCAAGCCCCGCCAAACCTGAACTTCATCGGCAAGATGACTATGAAGCCCAACAAACATTTGGGCAAAATTTAATTAATCTTCACTTAATAATTTTCTTATTGTTTCAACTATTGTTGATAATTCTTTGTATTGGTTATATTTTTCTGTCCAATTAATTAATTCTATTTTTGCTCTACTTATTACTTGTGAACGATATGCTTCAATATTAACATAATCTTCTGCTGGAGCATAAACTCTTTCTTCTGAATTAACTGGTTGAACTGATTTAAAAGCACTTATTGAAACATTTAGATTAATTGGTTCTTTATTTCCAATAGAAATTATATTTACTTCTATATGAGAAATTATTTCTCTAACTCTTTGTAATTGATATAATTCTACTGCTTTATTTTTATCCCATTCAAAATAAGAATGTATTTTGCTTTCTGGATGTTTTTTTATTTCTTCCAATATTCCTCTTGTAGTTTTATCTTTACAATTTTCAACAAATTCACCAATTTCTTGAGCATCTTCTTTTCTAAAAGGAGCTCCTATTCTTGCTTCATATATTTTTTTTGTTTTCTCTTTTTTCATTTTTATACCTCCTATAATTTATTTTCCTTTTAAAGATTAAAGGATAACTACCATTCCTTTCCTCTCTGGTCCAGTCCGAGCCGCTCCTTTCCTTGCCAAACCTAAACTTCATCGGCAAGATGACTATGAAGCCCAACAAACATTTGGGCAAAATTTAATTAATGTTTTACTTCGTATTGACCGAAGTTTCCAGATTTTTCTGGTCTAAATCCTCCAACTCCCATTTGAAATCCAGCCCAATTTAAAAGATTAATTACTTGTTCAGCAGATATGTTTGTTGAATTATAAACTATTTCTAATTTACAACTCCAATCTGTGAATTTTGGTCGAATAATCTTTCTTGGTGCTTTAGTCATTCCAGAAGTTCTACCCCATTTAACATCTTTAATTTCTTCTTTAAACTTAATTGGAATAATATCTCCTAAAATTCTAACTGAACCTCTAACTTTCTTTTTATCCATTCCATCTATGTATGGAGCTACTTCTGTCATTCCTTTTAGAAATGCTGTTGAGGGAATACCTAAATTTCCTTTATCATCAAAGTGTTTTTTAGCTTCATATTTTTCTTCTTCTAATTTATCATCTTTTTCAGATAATTTTTTTCCTTTTTTTAAGTTATATCTTTCAACAACATCCATATCCATCTTTTCCATTAATAATGGTGTTATTCCTACTAATTCAACAACTATCTTTTCTTTCTTTAGTTCTTGTAGTTGGATATTTGATTCATTTTTTTTTATCATCTTGCCGATTACCTCCTTTCATTTGTATTAATATTATTTAGGATTTAAAGATTAATCCTGAACTACCATTCCTTTCCGTGCCCCGCCATGCCACGCCTTGCCTTGCCTCGCCGCGAATATGAATATTATTTTGTAAATTATTTTTAAAGTTCACACTTCCTTTGATTTGTGTCATTTTATTTCTACTCCTTCATTTATTAAATCATCAAACATTTGCATATTATCCCCCTTATTAAGAAATACTTTTTCAAACATTCTAATTCTTCTTTCTACAATTTCATCCTTACTTCCTTTGTTTTGTGTCATATATTTTCTTTGCCAGAATTTATTAAATAAAACCCACCCCAAAATAATATAAAAAGTATTAGTGTTCCTCCAAAAAATATACCCCATGGTGCATCCATAATAATTTCTTCACATTCTAATTCCAAAATCCTATTATTATGCCTATCATAACAATCTTTAGTATTTGTTTCGTAACTTGTATTTTCTGCCATATAAATTGATAAAACAAAAACTCCTACTAAAACAATAGCTAACATAATACAACCTATACTCCTATTCATTTTTGCCTTATCTTGTGTCATCTTGAAATTTCCTCCCTAATTTGTCTTACAATTTTTGCTGCCGTCCAATAACCACCAAGTAAATATGCCATTCTATTAAAAACAATCTCTTCATATCCTTGTGCTACTAAACATAAATTTAGTTCTTGCCCTACATTAGAA
>Ga0272444_10000633_pt1 | contig 36584 bp, 32 predicted proteins | sample SSMForm13_FD_201033 | JGI IMG/M metagenome (GOLD analysis project Ga0272444, IMG submission 201033) | Marine sediment archaeal communities from Little Sippewissett salt marsh, Falmouth, MA, United States - SSM-Form-13 | ecosystem: Environmental > Aquatic > Marine > Wetlands > Sediment ...
TTGTCCTGTTGTTTTTGTGTGGCGTTATATTCTCAACGATGGCGGCATATGCCGGGGGCAGTATAAGCTTTCAATCAGCAGTAGCTGTTGATACGGGGAATTGTCCGAGATCCGTTGCCGTCGGTGACCTGAACGGTGATGGATACGAAGACCTGGCTGTGGCGAACTATAGTGACGATGATGCCTCGATTCTTCTGGGAAATGGCGACGGCACCTTTGCGGCGAAGGTCAATTACACCACGGGAGACTCTCCGAGTTTCATTGCAATCAGTGATTTTAACGACGATGGATACGAAGATCTGGTTGTCGCAAACACCATAGACGATGCCGTCTCCATCCTTCTGGGAAACGGCGACGGCACCTTTGCGGCGAAGGTCGATTACGACACCGGAAACGGGCCATACTCAGTGGCCGTCGGTGATCTTGACGGCGATGGTGACGAAGATCTGGCCGTGACGAACTACACTGACGCTACCGTCTCCATCCTTCTGGGAAATGGCAACGGCACCTTTGCGGCGCAGGTCGATTACACCGCGGGAGCTGGGGCATACTCAGTGGCCATCGGTGACCTTGACGGTGATGGGGATGAAGACCTGGTTGTGGCAAACTATGGTGAGGATGACGTTTCCATCCTTCTGGGAGATGGCGACGGCACCTTTGCGGCGAAGGACGATTACAATACGGGAGATGCGCCGAATTCCGTTGCAATCGGTGATCTTGACGGCGATGGTGACGAAGATCTGGCTGTCGCGAACACCGGAGAGGATACCGTCTCCATTCTTCTGGGAAATGGCAACGGCAGCTTTGCGGCGAGAGTCGATTACACCGCGGGAGACGTGCCGAGGTGCGTGACCGTCGCTGATCTTAACGACGATGGGGACGAAGATCTGATTGTCGCAAACAACATGGACGATACCGTCTCCATTCTCCTGGGAAATGGCGACGGCACCGTTGATGCAAAGGCCGATACCCCCACGGGACATCTGCCGAGGTCCGTTGCCGTCGGTGACCTGAACGGTGATGGATACGAAGATCTGGTTGTGGCGAACGATTCCGACGCTACCGTCTCCATTCTCATAAACATCAAGGATTCAGATGACTCGAGTGGGTGCTTTATTACTGCAGGCGTCCATTGAAACGCACTATCAGAATGTTGTATTGCTCTTCGGCGGGCTTGTTATACTGTTTGGGGTGTGTTCTCTGAACAACATGCAACAGGAAGTTGTTGCAGGACTGTTCAGGATTTACAGTATTGATTTTTGTTTGTTTTTATTACACGGAGACGGGTTTACCGTCAGGGGGAAGATGGGAATCAAAGGCAGAGGGGGGTACATGCCCCCCCCTGCCTTTTTAGTTTTAATCGATACTATATTAAAACGAGCAAGGAGAGCGGACAGGTTTCTAATCAATCGAACGGAATTATAACTAGCTGTTTTTTAATATTGAACAATCGATAAAAGTTATCAAGCAGACAGTGCAGGAAGTGCTTACTATTCTTGGCTCCAAAAACGACCACAGGGAAACGTAATTACTTATACTCACTGGTAGATACAAGAAACAGGCTCTAAAGATGGTAACTTCTTGATTTTAAGAACCTTCAAGATTCCAGTGTTGCATTTTCTGTTTTAAATGGTTGACGATAGTAGACAAAAAAGGGGTCACGATTTCTCGTAACCCCCTGATTTTATGGTGGGCCCTGTCGGGTTCGAACCGACGACCTACTGATTAAGAGTCAGTTGCTGCTTCCAGCTGAGCTAAGGGCCCTGTATCTATGTACATGGTCGAATATATGGCACGCCCGGTTGGATTCGAACCAACGACCAACAGATTCGAAGTCTGCGACTCTATCCAGCTGAGCTACGGGCGCTTTTTTTTATTCGGGCAACACCGCTATCGGGAACAAAGTAGAGCCACAAAACCGCTTGATGAAAATTAGTGTCCCTATCTATTATTTTAGACCTCTTTCGTCAAGAATTATTTTAATGTTTTGCCGGTTGAATTGAATCTTTGTGTGGCGGGTTGCGGAGAATCGCCGATTATCAAGGAAAATCGGCGGTCTTTATCCAATTTACAATCCGGCTGTACGATGGCAGGCGACATTATGTCCGGTTTCTCTTTCTTTGAGCTCCGGTGTGGTGTTCTGGCATATCTCCATACGGTAACGGCACCGGGGATAGAATGAACATCCGGCGGGGGAGGGGGGTGTATCCGGCATGGTTTCGCCGAGTATCTCCCGCTCTTTTTTGTGCGTGGGGTCCGGAACGGGGATGGATGAGAGGAGGGCCTTCGTGTACGGGTGGAGGGGGGTGGTATATATTGATTCTTTGTCCGCGAGCTCTACAATCTTTCCCAGGTACATGACGGCGATCCTGTCGCTGACATGTTTGACGACGCCCAGATCATGGCTGATAAAGAGATATGTCAGGTTAAAATCGTTCTGCAGGTCTCTGAGCAGGTTCAGTATCTGGGCCTGAATGGACACATCGAGCGCCGAGACGGGTTCGTCGGCAACAATGAGTTCGGGATTGAGGCCGAGTGCCCGTGCTATGCCGATCCGCTGCCTTTGCCCCCCGCTGAATTCATGGGGATACCGGTCCATTTGCTCCCTGTTCAGGCCGACGGTCTCCATCAGTACGGCAACCTTTTCCCTGTTTGCTTTTCCCCGGTACATCTTGTGTATGGTGAGGGGTTCTCCCACGATGGCGCCCGCGCTCATTCGCGGGTTCAGGGATGAAAAAGGGTCCTGAAATATCAACTGTACCTTTCTCCGGAAGCGCTTTAGTTCCTTTCCGGAACAGGTGAATATGTTCTCTCCGTTAAAGGTGATTGTTCCGGCGGTCGGTTCTTCGAGCCGTGTGATAAGGCGGCCGAGCGTGGTCTTTCCGCAGCCGGATTCTCCCACCAGTCCCAGTGTCTCCCCCTTGAATATCTGCAGGTCCACATCATCCACCGCTTTCACCATCGATTTGCGGCGGCCTGAAAGGATGGCGCCCCGGATGGGGAAATATTTTTTCACCCCTTCAATCTGTAATACGGTTTGACTCATTTGCATCCTGTTTTCGGGAAACACCCCGAATCGTCGTCGGAAAGCCGGTTAACCGACATTCCGGATTGTTTCGAAAGCAGCGGGTGGTTACCCGGGAATGTAACATGTGCCGCTGGTACCGGTATTATTCATATTTCCAGCAGCGGACAAAGTGCCCCGGGGATTTTTCCCTGAGAATCGGCTCCTCACGGGAGCATATATCCATGACCTCCGGACACCTGTTCCGGAAACTGCATCCGGAGGGGAGTTCGTACAGATTCGGGACGACGCCGGGTATGGTGCTGAGATAGCCGCCTTTTTCGGAGGCCTTCTGCGGTGTCGATTCCATGAGGCCCCGGGTGTACGGGTGAAGCGGTGTGGAAAACAGCTCAAGAACACTCGAATATTCCACCACCTTTCCCGTATACATGACCGCGGCGTGCCGGGCCATCTCCGCGATTATTCCAAGGTCATGGGTTATCAGCATTACCGATGTGTTCACTTCCTCCTTCAGCTTGTTTATGAGATCGATAATCTGTGCCTGGATGGTCACATCGAGCGCCGTTGTCGGTTCGTCCGCGAGCATCAGCGCGGGGTTGCAGGCAAGCGCCATCGCTATCATTACCCGTTGCCGCATCCCGCCGCTCATCTGATGCGGATAGCTGTTGAGCCTGTTGCGCGCGGAGGGTATGCCGACGAGCCGCAGCATTTCGAGAGCGCGATCCAGCGCGTCCTTTTCGGAAAGCCCTTCATGGAGCCGTATCACTTCGGCGATCTGGTCTCCCACTTTCAGCACGGGGTTGAGCGAGTTCATCGGCTCCTGGAATATCATGGATATCTCGCTTCCCCTCAGTTGACGCATCTTGTTTTCGTCGAGGCCGAGCAGGTCGGTGTCTTTGAATCGAATCTGTCCGGAGACGATTCGGCCCGGCGGATTCGGGATAAGCCGCATTATAGAGAGGGCGAGGACTGTCTTTCCGCACCCGGATTCGCCGACGATCCCCAGGGTGTCTCCGCTCTCGATGGAGATATCGACCCCGTCGACGGCCTTTACGGTACCGTTTCTCGTTTCAAACTGTGTCTTGAGGTTCCGTACGTCAAGAATTTTCATTGGAAGACCGGCACCTGTCCATCAGGAATTGCACGAGAAGCCGTACGCCGACACCGGACGCGCCCTTCGGAATGTACGGCATATCTTTCGACAGGAGCGCCGGACCGGCAATGTCGAGGTGCGCCCACGGATAGTCGTTGACGAACCTTTTGAGCAGAAGAGCCGCGGTTATTGCGCCTCCCGCCCGTCCCCCGGTATTTTTGATGTCCGCCACATCGCTTTTTATCAGCTCGTCATATTCTTCCCAGAGGGGAAGCTCCCATACCGCCTCGCCCGTGGCATCGGAGGCGTCGCGAAGCTCTTTCTTCAGGGTGGCGTCGGTCACAAACATGCCGGTGAGGTTGTCTCCCAGCGCTATCACGCACGCACCTGTCAGCGTGGCGAGATCGATGATCGCCGCGGGGTTGTATCGTCCCGCGTAGGTAAGCGCGTCCGCCAGTATCAGGCGTCCTTCGGCATCGGTATTCTTGATCTCTATCGTGATGCCCGACATGCTTTTTAGGATGTCCCCCGGTCTGTATGCCTTGCCGCCCGGGAGATTTTCCGTAGCAGGGATGATACCCACGACGTTCAGCGGAAGTTTCAGTTCGGCGATTGCCTTGATCGTGCCGATCACCGCGGCGCCGCCGGACATATCCGATTTCATCTCGTCCATTTTATCGGACGGTTTTATGGAGATCCCTCCGCTGTCGAATGTTACGCCTTTGCCGACGAGGGCGATCGGCCTGTCGTTTGTATCCCCTCCATTATATTCAAGTACTATCAGTTTTGCCTCTTCGGCGCTTCCTTGCGACACTCCGAGCAGCGCGCCCATTCCCAGTTCTTTCATCGCGGTTTCATCCAGCGCCTCGAACCTTACGCCTCCGGCCTTCGCGACATCACCGGCCCTCTCCGCCAGTATCGAGGGGGTCATGTCGTTGGACGGTGTGGAGACGAGATCTCTCGCGCAGTACACAGCCCGCGAGATAATCTCCGCCCGCTGTGCGCCGCTCTCGACCTCTTCCACTACACCGGGCCTGTTTTCCATTATGATACATTCGATTATTTCTCCCGTTTTGTCCTCTTCGAGCGTTTTGTAGGGTGTGAATCGATAGAGGCCCAGCAGTGCGCCTTCGACGGCGGCCTGCGCCATCTCCCCGGCGGAGAATTCCGAATCTCCGAGATCGAGGGATACGGCCATCCGGGATATCTTGAGGTCCCGTATTTTCTGTGCCGCTTTTGAGAATACGCCTCGCATCTTTTCAGGGGTGAATTCGTCTCTTTTACCCATCCCCGCGATCAATATCCTCTTCCCGCGGACCAGTCCCCGGGTATATATAATCGAAGAAGTGTACAGTTTCCCTTCAAAATCCCCCTTTTCAAGCAGGTCGCTGAGAATCCCGTTGCACTTTTCGTCGAGTAAATACGCCGCCCCTTCGAGTGTTTTGTTGTCTTCGAAGTGTCCGACGAGCAATAGTTCGGAATCTGAATTGGTAAGGACTCCCGGTGTTATAGTGATATTCATGTGTGCCTCCCGATGTTGTTGTATGCTTTTGAAACTACCACATAAGCGCTAAATGTCAATATGACGGGAACGCGCCGGTGTGTGAGGAACGACTTTTGCGCGGGCATCAATCGTTATCGGGTTTCTCTTTTTTCGGTGGGGGATGTTTCCCGATCGATTTGATTTCTTCCGCAATCTTCGTGGCCATTTCGCTCCCCGGCGGAAAGAAGCGTTGAGCGGCCTTGAAGTGAAAGAGCGCGCTTTTCTGTTTATGCTTCTTTTTAAAGAAGATTCCGAACGTGTAATGCGATTTTCCGGGCATGTTCATCTTCCCGTAGAGCATCGCCAGGTTGTGATAGACGGAGACGTCGGAAGAATTGCTCTTGACAAATTCGTTGTAGAACCGGAGGGCGCTTTTGTAGTCCCCGATGGTTTCGTATGACCGTCCCAGGTAGAGAATCGTATCGGAATCTTCTCTGTTTACAGCGTAGGACTTTCGCAAAGATCCTATCGCGTCGGGTGTATTTCCAAGGCTGAAATAGCTGATGCCCATATCGCGGAGAATGTCGGGATCGTTGGGAGCAAATGACAGTGCTTTGCGAAAATTCGCGAAGGATTCTATCGTCTTGCCGAGTTTCCCTTGAATAACCGCCAGTCCGTACAGTGCATCCGGATTATCGGGATCGTCTTTCAGTATATTCTGAAAATAGCTGAGACCGGCATCGAGGTCCCCTCTGTTAATCACCAGCATGGTTTTTATTCGTTCCAGGCCCCCGATTATGCTTTCGGCACCGCCCTTCGTGTATTTTGTCTGAAGCAGGCCATCCAGATATACTATCCTGTCCCCCGTGCCGGGATGGGTCAGAAAATAGGAGGGGATGGAATTTGAATAATATTCATACCTTCTCATGTTTTTCAGGAAGTCGAGCATACCCTTGCCGTTATACCCTGTTTTTACGAGGTAGTGCATGCCGAGGCGGTCGGCTTCCTCTTCATGCTCCCTACTGTATTTAAGGTTGAGGGTAGACGCTGTCGCCATGGAAAAGCCCGCGACTGCCGCGGTGAGTTCGCCACCCCCGCCGAGAAAGGCCCCGGCGATGATTGCCGCAATGGTTCCGATATTTATCTTCTTCGATGCTTCGATTGTTTGCGCTATGTGACGGGCCTTTATATGTCCTATCTCGTGCGCCAGCACACCGGCAAGCTGACTCTCGTTGTCGGCAAGTTCTATAAGGCCGCTGTAGACGTAGACATATCCCCCGGGGGTGGCAAAGGCGTTGATCGCGGAACTGTCGATGATGGTAAAGGTAAAGTCAAAGAACGATTTTGCCCCGTGTTCGAGCAGAAGACGTCCCAGCCTGTCGATATATTCGGCGGCGTTTCGATCTTTTAAAAAGATGTCTCTCTCTTTCAGTTTTTCATAGAATTCTTTTCCTACCTTCTTTTCATCTTCGATGGTGAACGAGGCTATAGCCGTCCCTGCCGACAGGAAGATGCACAGCAAGAGAATGATAACGATGAACGGCTTTATTATGTTGAGGGGGGAATGTAATCTCATGACACTTGTTAGCTCGTATTTCCTTTCCGTTGTGGCCGTGAAGCCATGTGCGCAACGGGTCGATCTATCCCGTATGCTTTAGATTCTTCTTGATCTTTTCCGCTATCTTTCTGACTCGTTCCATGGCTTCGTTCTCGTTTATTGTAAGAAGTTTCTTCTCTTTCATTACTATCCTGCCGTTTATGATCACCGTTTCCACATCCGCTCCCGCCGCGGCGTAGACGAGGTGGGAATATTCGTTATAGAGAGGGGTGAGGTGAGGTTTGTTCAGGTCGATAATGATAATGTCCGCCTTCATTCCTTCCTTTAATGATCCCGTGATATTCTCCATCCCCAGCACCCGGGCGCCGTCCCGGGTTGCCATTTTCACTACTGTCTTTGCGGACATCACGGTAGGATCGAGCTCTTTGACCTTTTCAAGCTTTGCGGCCGTGCTCATCTCCCCGAACATATCGAGGTTGTTATTGCTGGCGCAGCCGTCGGTCCCCAGTCCGACGGTGATGCCATGTTCCAGCATGCGTGATATCGGGGCAACTCCGGAGGCAAGCTTCATATTACTTTCAGGGTTGTGAACGACCTTGCAGCCATGATCGGCGAAGATTTTTATGTCCTCTTTATCCACGCAGACACAGTGGAAGGCGAAAAATCGTTCGTCGAGGCACCCGATGTCTTTCAAGAACGTGGTTGCCCTCGTGCCGAACTTTTCCTTCAATTGTTTTGCTTCCGCTTTATTCTCAAGAAAATGTGTCGCCAGTTGAAGGTTGTATTCGTCGGCGAGGGCCTTTGCATCCCTGATGAGTTTTTCCGAGCAGGTGTAGAGCGAATGTGGTTCAACCATAATGTTGACGAGCGGATCGTCGGCCCACTTTTCGATCAGCATTCGCGTATACGCCAGCCCTTCCGCCGGGGTTTTTGCGTTGGGTGAGGGAAAATCGAAGAGCCCTTCTCCGACGAGACACCGTATCCCCGCCCGGCTGGCGGCCAGGGCGGTTTCGTCTTCGAAGATATACATGTCGCAGAAGGTTGTTGTCCCCGATCGTATCATCTCGGCGCATGCGAGCATACTGCCCCAGTAGGCGAGTTCCGGGTCGAGGTTTCGGGCCTCGGCAGGAAAGATATAATTATTCAGCCAGTCCATCAACGGGATGTCATCGGCAATACCCCTGAAGCATGTCATCGTCGCGTGAGTGTGACTGTTTATGAGTCCCGGCATGACCAGGCAGTTGTCGGCATCGATGGTTCTGCGACCAGAAAAGTGTGCTTCAATATCGTCGGAACTGCCCACACTGACAATCGTGTCTCCGTCTATGGCGATGGAGCCGTTATGAATTATGGAATCATTCTCATCCGACGTGAGAATGCGTCCACCGGATATAACGATGTCAACATTTTCCATGTATAGTTCCCTGCTTATGATGTATTTGAAAACGTTTTAACAACCGCAATCGAGGGAGAGGGACGCGGGGTGTCCCCGTATCAATCCCGGCATGAAGCGTTTGAGATCCCTTGCATATCACCTAAAAATATCAAAGAGATCAAGAAACTGAAAGATCCAAAATTTATGCCGATACATAGCGTCCATCCTCTTTGACAGTAATACCCCCCGTTTTTGTCAGGCGATCCAGGTGTTTCGTTATCATTCCCCGTTCGCCTGCCTCAAAATATTCTCTCGGATCGCCGGGTTTTTTATAAATAATCCATTGATTGACGATTTCGCTCATTGTCCGTGGTTTTTCCAGAAAATTCAACAGAGTGTTCTCTCTTTTATCTATTATTGCGATATAGCCTTCCACCGCTTTTGTGATATCTCCTTCGATTATGCCGACTTCGTGTGAGGTGATGAATATCCTCGCGGGAATGGTTAATAATGTATGAAGGGAAGCTATAGTCTGATCGATATCGGATACCCTGTCGCCGTACCAGGGGCCGAAAGCGGTAAGGTCAAGGTCTCCCATAAAGAGCACCTTCTCATCCGGAAAGAAAAAGCTCGAGTGTCCTATCGTATGGCCGGGCGTATGAATTACCTGGAGTGTCGTATCGCCGAAGTTCAACAGGTCTCCATCGCTGAATTCACGGTCGGGTGTGCGTTCCGTATAGTTAAAATTGTTCAAGAAGATATCGCGCCATTTGTGCTCGAGATCTGTTCCCAGGAGTCCACTGAAATCGAGGAGTTGCTCCAGGGACGTGAAGCAGGGAACCTCATCCCTTGGAACGTACAGTTTCGCCTCGGGGAAGAGATAGTTGAAGGCGGTGTGATCTTCATGATAATGCGAATTTACGATACAATCGATCCCTTTTTCCATTTCGAGCTTTTTCAACAGTTCTTTTCCGGAACCGGGATCTATGATCACCTTCTCCCTGTCGTCGATAAAGAGCGAGTTGCAGAAGGGATATTTCCCCCCCCTTTTCCCCCGTATGAAGGTCAGGCGACCAAATTGTGATTCCTCCATCATCAACTCCACATTTTAAATCCTGGTCAATCGGCACGGAACATGCGTCAGGACATGTGTTTATATGAAGTCGTGGAAAGTGTCAAATAGACGGATCTGATCATAGTGGGTTTTCGTGTTTTTCCCGATTTGACTTTTCTGCGGTATGCATATATAAACACTAGCATATTTTAAGGGGGGCATCCAATGAACCGACAGCTTCTTCAGGGCTGTTTTCTCATCGTTATATTTCTTCTTGTCTCTGCGTATCCGCCTGCAGCGTTTTCCCGGGAAGATACTGCCTATATTTCGTTCAAAAGGGTCGGTATTTCCAAAGATCAGACCGATCAGTACGTTGTCAAACAGGATGAATGGCTGATGGATATAATCAGGGATAAATACGATGTATCAGAGAATGAAATTTCCAGGATACTGAAGATTATAAAGAGCATTAACCCTGAACTGAAGAATATCGACGTCATTTATCCCGGGCAAAAGTTACTCCTCCCCAGGAAACATTCTTCAGAGGCGGCCGGCTCCGCGCATTCGTCTCCCGGCGTGCCTTCCGATGAAAAACAGGAAACCGCTGTCATGAAATATGTTGTCAAGAGGGGTGACAGCATCTCGGGTATTATATACAGACAATTCGGAGCCTCTCGAACGAAGCTCTATGAGATATTAGGATCTGTGAAGCGTCTGAACCCGGGGATTAAAAATTTCGACAGGATATACCCCGGACAAACCCTGTCTCTTCCCCGGACAATTAGCGATATGGTCACGGCACCATTTCGAGACAAAGAAATTACCATCCCCGAATATAAGATATTGCCCGTTGTGCAGCATGTCGTAAATAGGATGTATGGTGTTCTGGTAACAGAGGGAAGCTATTGTATCCCGGTTCCGCCTTCCGGTGAAGTTACCATCGATTGCTCTCAGGTTTCCGTTGTAGAGATGCCGGGCGGCAACATAATTCTGCTGGATCTTTCGAACCGGATACCCGCGGACCTGAAAAGAATCATAGAAGCAACATGGGCAAACTACCGCGTGATCAGTTCACAGAAAGGGGAGGGGATAGCCTCGATACTGGGAAGAATAATCGGTGCCACGGGGATATACGGGATCGAAAAAGTCAACCGGTACGAACAGGTCGGCGCTACTCCCGTAATGGCGATTTTTGTCGAATGGCTAGTTTCGAAACGACCGCAGGTCAGGGGAGCAGACAGATATGCGCTCAATTTTGTCGAAAACTCTTCTCAACTGGTGGAGTTTCCCATAAAGGAATATGCCCAGAGAAACGGTCTCGAGATAATTGAAATAATGGACGGTCTCGGTGTGGCGGCCGATGAAAAGATATATCAGCCCTGTTCCTCGAAGGCGTTGAATGACGGCAGCAACGTGGGGCTGGCGAATTCGCTGCTTGAAATGCTGGGATACTCTCCGGTCAAAAATCCCACATTTGAGATAGTAATCGGCGATGGATTAACTTTGTCTATGACGGCTGACTTGCTGCTGGATATTGAGGGAAGTCATATACTTATAACCTCGAGCAGCGTTTCCGATCAGGTCGTGAAGATATTGAGGAAAAGGGGCAACGAAGTTGTTTTTATATCGGAGAGGGGAGATCGAAAGGGGACAATAGAAGCGGTTATGCGTGCCGTGAAGATTCCCTGTGCAGATAACAGCTTCACATTTCCACTCCGGGGATTTAACGGAAAAGAAAGCGGGAATATATCCCTTCCGGCGTTGCGGCTGGGAGAAAAAGAGCTGCTGTATCTGGTAGGATATGATGTCGACAGAGAGATCTGTGGACTGCTTGATAAAGAATATAACGTTAAGCTGGTAAGGTATTGAAGGTAAAGGGAATTGCTCTTATATCGGGCGGTCTTGACAGTATGCTTGCAGTAAAGATCGTGCAGGAACAGGGGATCGCGGTACAGGGTGTTGCTTTTGAAACACCTTTTTTTAGTGCCGATCGTGCTGCAAAAGCGTGCAGGGCCATAGATCTTCCCCTGAATGTTGTTGACATCACGGAAGAGCATCTTGTTATGCTCAGGGCACCCAGGTATGGCTATGGCAGAAATATGAACCCCTGCATAGACTGCCATATACTGATGCTTAAAAAAGCCGGCGAAATAATGGAATCGGAAGGGGCGGATTTTATTATTACTGGTGAGGTGCTGGGACAGCGTCCCATGTCTCAGGGGAAACAGTCGCTTCACATTGTGGCAAAGCGGTCGGGATACCAGGAGTACATCCTTCGGCCGTTGAGTGCGAAACTTCTGCCGGAGACGAAGCCCGAAATCGAAGGCATGATAGACAGGACCAAGCTGCTGGATATTCAGGGGAGGGGGAGAAAGCGTCAACTGGAGCTTGCCGATACATTCCGGCTGAAAGGGTATGCAAAACCGGCGGGCGGATGTCTTCTTACAGACCCGGGGTTTGCGAATAGATTCAGAGACCTCCTCGCGCATGACGACAACCCGGGGATCAGGGATATCCAGCTCCTTAAGGTGGGGAGACATTTTCGTCTTAGCGAGAAAACAAAGATAGTGGTGGGAAGGAAACAGAGAGAGAACGCCATTATCGAGGAATTATCACGCGATGAGGATATGATAATCACGGTAAAGAATTTCCCCGGTCCCACGGTGCTGGTTCCATACGGATGTGAAGAAAACGAACTGCAGGTAGCCGCCGCCATATGTGTTCTCTATAGCGACGCGCCGGAGGATAGTAAAACCTCAGCGGAATGCGTACGTGGAGCTTCTCTGAGTCCTTTGTATATATGCCCCGCACAAAAAGATATGGTACAGAAACTGCTAATCTGAGATCATGAGAGGTGTGATAACAGGGTTCACGTTTCGGGTGAAAACCCGAAAACTCTGATATAATTGCCAGAAAACACACCCTGCGCCGACACCTCTGAATTAGACCCCTTCTCCGACTGAAGCGGAGAAGAATCTGAAGGATAGAATGACTGGAGGTTTAAATAAAAATGAATTTCAATAAAACGAGAGGTCTTTTGCTCTTGGCGCTCCTGGTTTTCACCGTATTGGTTTCATCAGTGAGTTACAAGGCGGCCTGTGCCGCAGATAGAGAAACGTACAAGAATCTGAAACTCTTTAACGAAGCACTGAATATGATTGAAAAAAACTATGTTGAGGAGGTTGACCCCAAGGCTGTTATCCATGGAGCCATCAATGGAATGATGAAATCGCTCGATCCTCACAGTGCTTTTATGACCGCTGAGCAGTATAATGATCTCAAGATTGATACCAAGGGGGCCTTCAGTGGGTTAGGAATTGTCATAACTATGCAGGATGATATGATAACCGTGGTAGCACCCATAGAGGACAAGCCGGCATTTATCGCTGGTGTCAAGGCCGGTGACAAGATAATAAAAATAGACGGCGACACGACAAAAGATTACACGATAATGGACGCGGTGCACCGGCTTCGCGGGAAGAGGGGAACAAAGGTAACCATAACAGTCCTCCGTAAGGATGAAAAAGAGCCGATCGATTTTGAAATAGTACGAGATATCATAGAAATAAAGAGCGTAAAACACAGAATATATAATGAAAGTATCGCCTATATCAGAATTTCGAATTTTCAGGAAACGACGGCGGATGAGCTTGATAAGGCGTTCAAAGAGATACGGGAGAAAGATATCTCCATGAAGGGAATTGTTCTGGACTTACGGAACAACCCCGGGGGCCTTCTGGGCCAGTCGATAGACGTGTCCGATATGTTTCTCACATCCGGCGTGATCGTCTCTTCCAGGGGGAGGGATGAAGACAGTGAGCGTATATACAAAGCCCGGGACGACGGGTATGAACCGTCCTGTCCTCTGATTATTTTAATTAACGGTGGAACGGCAAGTGCTGCGGAAATCGTGTCGGGAGCTCTTCGTGACAACAAGAGGGCTATACTGCTGGGAACTCAGACTTTCGGGAAGGGATCGGTACAGACCATCGTTCCCCTGAAAGATGGTTCGGCGCTTAAGCTGACAATTGCGAAGTATTATACGCCCGACGGGAAATCCATTCAGGCAAAGGGCATTATCCCGGATGTTGTCGTCGAATATGCGAAACCCGCAGGTACTGCCACGGTTCAGGCCAGGCAGCTCAGAGAGAAGGACCTGTCCGGACATATAGAGGGCGAAAAAGAGAAGGAAACGGAAGGGAAAGCCATCGAAGAGATGGAGGATCTCAAGAAAGACAACCAGCTGAAAAACGCGATAGATCTATTGAAAAGCTGGGATATCTTCCATGAGATATGAAGTCCGGAAGATCGGACGGATAGGCAGAATTTACCGGGTACCCGTTTAATAGTGTCATAGTGAGAAATAAAACAAACTATTCAAAAAAAAGACCAAAGAAGAAGAGTCCGTATCCCACGAAGAGATCCCTGGGCACGTGGATATATCTGTGTATCCTCTTTGCCGCCCTGGTATTCGCGGGATATTCGGTCTATCGGTGGGTGCGCATTCAAACCACGCATGTACCGGACAAAAAAGTTTCGGCCGACAGGGTTGTTACGGGTCGTCTGAAAACGAAAGGCATGCAATCCGAAAGAGCGGACGACCGAGGAATCACAACCGGGACAGAAAACAGAATGGCCATTGTTATTGATGATATGGGACGCGACCCCCTGATTCTGGATGAAATCCTTGAGATAGATGCGCCCATAACGGTTTCCGTGCTTCCTCATCTTTCCCATTCCCTGCTGGTTGCCGAGAAGGCGAACGCGGCGGGAAGGGAAGTCATACTGCATCTACCCATGGAGCCGCATGAGTATCCCGAAAAACGTCCGGGCAGCGGGGCGCTTTTCGTGCATATGAACCGGGGAGAGATTATAGAGCAGGTCAAAGGGGATATCATGAATGTTCCCTATATATCCGGTGTAAACAATCACATGGGTTCTAAATTCATGGAAGATGAGCAAAAGGTGGAAATAGTCCTGGATCAACTGAAGAAGAGAGACCTTTTCTTTCTGGACAGCCTGACATCGAAAAACTCAAAGGGAATACGGATCGCGAAGAAAATAGGATTGCGCCATGTCGCCCGGGATATATTTCTTGACAATGATTGTGATTTCGAAGAGACGCTCGATATATTACATCGTATCGCCGAGAAGCGGAATAGCTGGAAGACGCTGGTAATCATCGGGCACCCTCACGAGAGCACAATCCAGGCTCTTAAACATGCGCTGCCGATGTTTCATGACAGGAAGATACGTATCGTACCACTCTCCGATCTGGTTCGGTAGGAGGTAGTTTCTCGGATATAACAGTCATTACCTGTGTATGTGTTGCGCGCAGACTCATAAAAATGACAGGAAGATTATAACCACTCAAGAATACGATATGAAAACCGTAAAGAATATACAACGTCTCTATATTGCAATAATCGTTATTGTTTTATCCGTCATCATGGCATGCGTGTTTCCCCCGCATGAAAAACAGGCCGGTTCGCGGGAGCGGGCGGGAGATGTTCTTTCAAATAGCTATTATCATTATTCTCTCGGGGTATTGCTTGCGATTAACGGAGAGACCGATAGGGCAATTACTGAATACGAAAGCGCTCTCCGATCTGATCCCGAGTCTCCGTATCTCATCAATGAACTTGCCGCACTCTATATGAAAAAGGGAAAGATGAATAAAGCAGTCGAATTGCTGGAACGCTCTGTTGCATTAGACCCGGACAATATCGATTCGTATATCCTTCTGGGTGGTCTGTACGGAAATCTCAAGAGATACGACGATGCCGCACAGCAGTATAAGAGGGTAATCGATATAGATCCTGAAAAGATAGAGGCATACCTTTTTCTCGGTCTCATTTACCGGGAGAATACGCAATATGAAAAGGCGATAGAGATACTTGGCGACCTTCTTAAAAGAGACCCCGGCAACCTTATGGGAAACTATCACCTCGCCAGGGTATATGTTGCGATGAACCGGTATGACGAAGCCGAGACATATTTACAAAAGACGCTGGACATAAAGCCGACATTCAAGCCGGCATTGATAGAGCTGGGAATGCTGTACAGGTTTCAGAATAAGGACGACAAGGCTATGAAGGTGTACAGGGATTTCCTTCAAATTGATACGTCCGGCGGCAGTGATGTACGATTTGAACTCGGGAATATTCTCTTGAAGTTAAAGGAATATACCGCGGCAGCAGAAGAATTTGAGAAAATATTGGAGCTGGACAATTCTCTTACAGACGTACATTTTTCATTGGGGCTTGCCTATTTTTTCAGTGGAGAGGAGTATGACAAGGCCATTGAAGAGTTTTTAACTGTACTTGAATCACATCCCGATAATTACAGGGCCGTCTTTTTTCTCGCCGGTGCGTACGAGGAGAAAGGACAATACGAAGATGCAATACAGGAACTTGGGAGCATCCCTGAGAGATCGGATATCTATACCGCTGCCCGCATCCGCATGGGATTTATCTTGAAGAAAGACGGGTATGCCGGGGAAGCGATAGAATTACTTCGAAAAGAGGTTGAAAAGAACGGAAAAGATCCGGAAGTATACAGATTCCTTGCAGCCCTTTATGAAGAGGAAGACATGATCGATGATGCGGAGGATATTCTGGAGAAGGCATTGATTCTCTTCCCGGATGATGTCGATCTGCGCTATCGACTGGGTGTTCTATATGGCAAGGAAAACAAACATCAGGAAAGCATAAGAGAAATGGAGGCCGTGCTGAAGCTCGACCCGAATAATGTGAATGCCCTGAACTTTATCGGATACAGTTACGCGGAGAGAGGAATCAAACTTGATGAGGCCGAAAAACTGGTAAAGAAAGCTCTTCTTCTCAAGCCGGGCAGCGCGTATATCATTGACAGTCTCGGCTGGGTTTACTTCAGGCAGGGCAGGTTGGAGCTGGCGATTGAACTTCTGGAGAAGGCATTCGATCTCTTGCCCGATGAGCAAATAATTCCCATTCACCTCGGCGATGCCTATAAAGAAAACGGTCAGATGAAGAAAGCGCTGGAGATATATAAACGGGCGTTGGAGTGTGACCCGGATAACAAGACCTTGAAAGAAAAGATACGAAATATCAGGATACCCGGTGAATAAAAAGAGTGTTATAGTAATCTGTTTTATTTTCTGTATCATTTCCGGATGTATGTCCGGAAAGACTCCGGAATTCACTAAAAGTCCGGTGGAATGTCACGAAGATATTCTCGGGAAGATCGCGATGTCTGCCGGGGATGATACAATTAGGGGCATTGCAAAAATAACGCTGAATTCGTCCGGAGCGGGATATTCAAGAAAAACGGCGCTTTTGCTGAAGCCGCCTTCCTCCCTTTACATGGAGACAATGCCCCTCTTCGGCCCGGCTGATTTTTTTCTCTCCGCAAATGAAAAATCCCTCAAGGTCTTTTTCCCCGGTGAAAGAAAATTCTATGTGGGTAAAGCGACAAAAGAGACACTGTTTCTGTTTTTCAGGGTGTTTCTTTCCCCCGGTGACATGGTTTCAATCCTGACGGGACTGCCTCCCCGGATACTTCAGGGAAACGTTTCGACATATCTGGAAGAAGGCTTGTATCGTGTGGATATACAATCCTGGACGAGAAAACAGTCGCTCTGGGTAAAACCGGACGATTATACATTGCAAAAGATTGAAAAGATTAACAACGGAAAGCTTATGTACCGGGTAATGTTCAGGGGCGGTATTGTCATTGGTGGAATGCGGTATCCGGAGAGGATAGAGATAGAGGTTGAAGAACCCGAACGGGCAAACATAACAATACGTTATCTCGATCTCGAAATCTCACATGCTGAAAATGAGCCGTCTTTCGACCTCGAGACACCCCGGGGAATCACCCCTGTATTCATAGACTGAAATTTTGATTTACTGTTGTCAGGTCCGATTGCCGCTGATAACCGAGGAGCACAGGTCTGACACCTGTGCTCCCCGGCCGGCATTTTATTTCATATCAACCAGCTTTTTCCTGGCGATCCGTGCGGGCGTTGTGTTGGGATAATCTTTTATAACCCTTTGGAGTAAAAGCTTGGCGCTTGACTGGTCGCCCAGTTTCAGGAAAGAAAGAGCCTGTCTCAAAAAGGCGTTGGGCACCTTATTCCCCTTGGGATAATTCTGTATTACTCTTTCGTACTCGACGATTGCTTCTTCGTATTTCCCTTCGAAATAGTAACACTGCCCGATCCAGAATTGCGCATTATCTGAATATTCCGTGTCGGGGAATTCTTTCAGAAAATTCCGAAACTCTTTTTTCGCAAGGCTGTATTCGCCCCGCTTGAAGGTACTGTACGCCTTGGAGTACGACTCTTCTTTGCTGCGGGTTAGACTTCCGCTCTCAGCGGCGGCTGTCTCTCCTTCCGTGCCCGTATCTGGTCTGGATTCGCCCTTGTCGATACCCAGGTAGCTTTCAAGGTATGCCAGCCTGTTTGATATATCGTCAAGGGTATCATTTAATTCTTTCGACCCATTTTTTGACTCGAGGGCCGCCACTTTTGCCTTAAGCTCTTCCGTATTTCCGCGCAGCTTCTGGAGGCTGTCCCGCAAATCGATTGTGTCCGCGTCGACGTTCGCCTGGGTTTTCCTTGTCGATTTAATCGATTCTTTCAGGTCTGAAGTATCATCTTGAAGAGCGGCAATTTCTGCTCCAAGATGTCCCTCGACCCGCAGGAGGTCTTCTTGTGTTACACATCCGGTGCATGTGAAGGCCGCGACAAGAAAAAAGATCACAAGATTTTTCAAGAGGACGCCCCTTTGCGGTTACTGTTTTTTGGGAAATACGATAAAATGATCTCTTCTGTTCTTTGCCCAGGCCGATTCACAATCTCTTGGATCTGCGGGTAACTCCTCACCATAACTGATAGTGGTTATTCTGTCTCCGGCGACACCCAGGTTTGCCATGTAGGCCTTGGCCGCTTCTGCGCGTCTCTCTCCCAGCGCCAGGTTGTATACCGCCGTTCCCCTGTTGTCACAGTGGCCCTCTATGGTTACTTCAAAATCCGCATGTTCAGACAGCCAGTTCGAGAGGTCTTCCAGCATTGCTCTGGCTTCCGGTTTGAGGTCATATTTATCGAAGTTGAAATATATATCTTGAAAAGCGGCAGCTTCAGCCATCAGTTTCTCTCTCAGGCTCTGCTCCTGTAAGGACTGTTCTCCGGTTCCTTCTGCCGAAGACTGTGCCTGGGTTAATCCGGTATCGCTCTTAACTGTTCCCTGATCCTTAGCACACCCCGCAGCGAAGATAAGTAAAAAACTGCATACAAGCACCAGCATTCCTGTAATCACATTTCTTTTCATCGGATATCCTCCTTAACAATTTTTATACAAAGTACCTTTTTTAAAGCATAAAACAATTGGAAACTCAATATAAATTTAGATGGCCGGACCATGAGGGGGTTTTAAAGATATCTATTCCTCGTATGGCGGGTAATATTCGGACGTTCAATCCATTGGAGTTTATCACGCAAATTCTTCTCTGTTTCCCGAACCGTGAAGAAAAAGTCAAATATCTCCCATCCGCCGACCAGGAAGGCGATTCGCCTCCTCCCCCTTCAAATGTGAGCTGCAGGGGATTGTCTCCATTCTCTCCAATGGAAAATATCTGGAAAACGCCGTTTGATGATCCTTCATAGGCTATTCTGGTTCCATCGGGAGACCAGCAGGGGGAGGTATTGTATGACCCCTCGAATGTCAGTCTTCGTATGTTTTTACCCTCGGAGTTCATGAGAAATATCTGCGGAGATCCGGAGCGGTTTGATACGAAGGCAATCGTGCGTCCGTCCGGTGACCATGACGGAGATACATCTATGGAACGATTTCGTGTCAGGCGCTTAAGCGAGCCGTTGACGAGATTCTTGACGTATATATCCTCATTCCCATCTTTGCTCAGAACAAGAAGCGCTTTTTCCCCGTCAGGGGACCATGACGTAAGTAAATTCAACCCCCGGAAATGAGATATTCTTTCTGTCTTCCTGTTTTTCAGGGTCCTGATGTAGCAGTCGGGGTTCCCGGTCTTGTACGATGTGAAGGATATCTTTGATCCGTCCGGTGACCAGCGCGGCAAAAGGGTGAGAGAATCATACGCGGTTACCCTGGCGGGGGCGGAACCGTCAAAGTTTATTGTATATATTTCGGAGCGATTGCCTTTTTTCCCGACGAAGGCGATTTTTGTATCAAAAACTCCTCCCTTGCCGGTGAGCGCCATGAGTATCTCATTGGCAAATTTGATAACCATGGCCTTTTTCTCTTTCGGGTTACCCCAGTATTTCTTGCCGGTAATAAGTTTTCCCTCGATGGTGTCGAAGAGACGGAATTCCACGGCGAGCCTGTCGCCGCTGTAACTGAACCCGCCTTTTACCAGAAAGTCCGAACCGATACTCGACCAGCTGGAGAAATCGATTCTCCCGGCGGTTATCCCCGCGGTCGCCTGATCTTCAAGGAAGGCGTCTTTGCTTATTATATTGAAGAAGCCCGTAATCTTGAGAGTACGGGATAACTGATCCGCGAACCACGCTGAAAGGTTCTCCCCGGTTCCTGTGTTCTGCAGGTTTTTAAATTCCGGTATCGCCACAGGGAACTTCTGGAATGCGGGAGAGTTTATGTCGATATATACCTTTGCGCAGGCAGCGGAACCGGAGAAGAATACCAGCAAAAAAATGAGAAACCCTGTTATCGCACGCATTATCTTCATTACACTATAAACCAGTTGTTATTTCCCGGAAGTGTCATCACATTACGGGATGCGGACCGTTTCCATGATTCCTACAGTTCAGATGAGTGGAATCGTATTCCAAGATCGATATAACTCCGGTTCAGCCAATCCGGAAGAGGGGGAAACGGCTCGGCTTTCTTGATTGCCTTTATGGCCGACTCGTCAAAATACTTATTGCCCGATCTCTTTTCGAAACTCAGGCCGGAGACGCTGCCGTTTCTCAGAATCTTAGTCTCGACGATTGCCTCGAGATTGTCGTCGGGGAGTATGCTCTTCGGCAACGCCCACTTTTCTTTTATCATTGACCAGACGACGGAATAGTACACCTTCATCTTCATGTTCATCTCTGAAGTACCATGAGATGTCCCGGCATGGGAAGCGCCGGCCGATGCTGATGCCGATGACGATGGTGATGCCGATGCCACCTTCCTTTTTATGTCCTCTATCGCTGAACCCGCGTTCTCGGATATCGTTTTCCGGTGAACCTCCGTTTTCCGGATGGGGGTATGCAGACTCCTGGCGGCCTCTTTTTTTATTATCGTTGAATGATTGTCGCGAGCCAATCCGATTGCTTTTCTGGAAGTCGCCTCGGATACCCCGGAAGAGCTGATTTTTACGGAATTTGCGGGGAAACTTACCAGATCCACGGTATATGACGGTCCAAACGTCCACCGGGGGCTCGGCAGGGATGGAGAAAAAAATATAATTGAAAGAATAAGGGCGTGAAGCAGAAAAGAGAGGACTATCATGTTAGTGATATCCCTGTGGGTCTTCTTCAACGCCTCCGATACAAAAGTCATGCTTATTCCTTCGGAGATTCCGTTATCATTCCCAATTTGTCAACACCGGCCTTGCGCACCTCGGACATAACACGAACAACAAACCCGTACGGAACCTTTTCATCTGCGCGCATGAATATTTCCCTGTCTATTCTTGAAGAGAAAATACTTTCCAGCTTTGCTTTCAGGCCTGTTATGGATGTCTTGTATTTGTTAATAAATATCTCTTCGTTGTTATTTATCGTTAATATAAGCTTTTCCTCCCCGACATCCACGGTCTTTGCTTTAACCCGGGGGAGATTGACATCTATTCCCATTTGCAGCATGGGGGCTGTAACCATAAAGATGATTAACAGGACCAGGATAACATCAACAAGGGGCGTGACATTAATATCCGATACCGGTTGTGTTGAATTGTTCCTTCGGTTTCGTGAATATCTCATTAGTGAATGCTCTTTGTGTAATATCGTTCTACTATGTTGAGAAATTCGGAAGAGAATCCATCTGTTTCTACGGTTATGGTTTTTATCTGGTTGATATAGTAGTTATAGAAAATAACAGCGGGAATGGCCGCTGCCAGTCCGGCCGCTGTAGCTATCAGGGCCTCCGATATTCCCGGGGCGACGACTGCCAGTGTGGCGGAACCTTTCACGCCGATACCTTTGAAGGCGTTCATTATGCCCCATACGGTTCCGAAAAGTCCTATGAAGGGACAGGCGCTTCCCGTGGTGGCCAGAAATCCCAGGGAACTCTCCAGCTTTGTCGCCTCCAGATCGGATGCCCGGTTTAACGCCCTTTCAACGTTATCCAGCCCCCTCATTTCCGGCGGCCATGGGGGTTCTGACTCTGAATCTGCGAAAGACTCCTTCCTGATTCCGGCGACTTTGACAAGCTCCGTATACCCCGCCCTGAATATCTCGGCAAGTTGAGAGTATCTGAATTTCTTCGATTCGGGGAAAACTTCCGATAATTTATTGATTCTCATATACCTGTCCAGGAACATGCTGTTTTCTCTTCTGGACTTTTTAATAATTCGGTATTTCATCAGGATAATCGCCCAGGAGACGACGGAGAAGAAGAGGAGCAGGAGGAGTACGAATTGGACTATGAAACCTGAGCCCAATATCATATCAAGTATGTTCCCGTGAAAATGTCTTCCAATATCTGTTGATGTTACGGCCAAAGCTTCGTTCACTTTTATTCTCCCGAATGTGTCTAGAGTCTGTTAAAATATTTGATAGTCAAGGGTTCAGCAGTTGGTTTGGAGAGGATTTGTAGTTTAAATTCGCTCCATTGTCAACACATCTTTTTGATTAATAGCAGGGGACATGCTTGCATCGTACCGCATGAAGCCGTTGCGCCCCCCTTCCTTTACTTTGTACATGGCCATATCGGCGTTTTTCATTAAACTGTTGATCTCGTGGCCGTCATCGGGATAGATGGCGATGCCCAGGCTGGTGGTTGTGGAAATTTCTTGTGCGTCCGCACTGAAGGGTTCTTTGAAGCCGTCCAGTATTTTCAGGGCAATTCTGTCTATGGTTTCCTCTCTCTTTATGTCCGGCAGCAGAATCATAAATTCATCTCCTCCCATCCTGGCGATGGTGTCACTTTTCCGTAGAATCTCGCCGAGGCGCCTGCTGACGGACTGCAGAACCTTATCTCCCACGGTATGCCCCCATGAATCGTTTATCTGCTTAAAATGATCCAGATCGAGCAGCATCACGGCCAGTTTTTTGCCGGTGCGCTGTGAGCGGGCTATCTCCAGAGAAAGACGATTATCGAACAATGCCCGGTTAAATAATCCGGTTAGGGGATCATGAGTGGCCATATGGGCAAGTGTCTCCTCCACCCTCTTTCTCTCGGTCACGTCTATTGATGTGATAATCGCCCCCTCGGGGAAGGGAGATATTTTTATATACAGGAATTTGTCACCATATTTTTTATCCGGAAATTCTTTTGATACACCCGACCTGATACATTCCATAAGTTCGGCGTGCATATTGTTCCAGTGCCTTCCCGCATAATCCCTGTACATAATATCCCCGGGGCGGGGCAGCCTGTTGCCCGACTTTATCTTTTCCTGATTATATCCGGTTATTACCGCCTTCCTGTTGACTATAATGGTTTCGATAGGATTGTTCTCGAACAGGGCACGGTATCTTTCCTCACTTTTCCGCAGTGTTTCCTCGGCTAATTTCCGCTCGGTAACATCTCTTGCAACACCACGGAACCCCACGCCTTTTCCCGACGAGTCCTTCATGAGAGACACCGATATCTCGACGGTCTTTCTGGTTCCGTCGGATGCCGTGATTTCATAATCCATCAGATGTAACGGTGTGTCGGTTCGATATATCTGTTTGAACGCCCTGTTCATTCTTCGGGCTGTCTCCGCGTTGACATACTGGAGGTTGGACATCCCCATCAGTTCTTTTCTTGAAAACCCTGATATTCTGCAGAGTGCGTCATTAAAGAATGTGAATTTTCCGTGAAGATTGACTTCAAAATATGCTTCCTCAATGCTTTCGATTATGGTTCGATACTTGTTTTCACCCAGCCTGTGGGTCTCTTCCATTGTATGTCTGTAAAGGGCCATCTCTATGGCAATAGACAGTTCCGTGTCTTCGAAGGGTTCGATGATACACCCGAATGGATGTGTCGATGTGATGTGTTCCGCCCCCTCCGTGGAGATATCTGAAGAGACGTGTATCACGGGCACATTGTGCGGCCCTTGAAGCTGATTCGCGATTTCCATGCCTTTTTCGGTCGATATGTCCATCAACACCAGATTAAGGCTCTGGTGCGCTGCTTTTTCGACAGCTTCTTTTTCGGAGGAGACGGTTGAAATAACTCCATGGCCCAAGGCCTGTAATCTATCGGGGATGTTCATTGGGGCAACCTGTTCGGTTTCCACCACGAGAATTTGTTTATTCACTGAAAAACTCACTCTCTTGTATTATCGGCCTGTCCGTAATATAACACAACATATAGTATTATCAACACTAATGTCAATGTGTCTGATGAAACCGTCGCATAGTGAGGTTTTCAGTCGTTGGCGGGAGCGGGGTAATCTGCCGAGGGGGCGTGATTATATGGAAATGAAAACCGGGTTGCTCACGGATTCGTCGCGACTTTTAATGAAAGAGGGGGCAGTATGAAAACACCTTCAGATGTCAAGAAATGTATGATCTGCAGGTCTGCTGCAGCATGGATACCCCTCATTGTGCCGGCAGCGATTATCATCATCTTGCTGTCACTGAACAGCTGCGAAGGTAAACCTGACAGCGATTCAGGTGCGCGAGATGTCGCATCGGCAGGTGCCGCTTATGGGGACATTATGGTAGAGGGCTCGATCGGGGATGCCTCAAACCTGATCCCCATTCTTTCTTCGGATAATGCGTCTCACAGTGTCGCGGGTATGATCTTCAACGGTCTCGTTAAATATGACAAGGACATGAAGATAGTAGGCGATCTCGCACAATCGTGGGATATTTCCGACGATGGTCTGGAGATTACCTTCCATTTAAAAAGGGGCGTCAGATGGCACGACGGACACCCCTTTACCTCCGCCGACGTTCTGTTCACATACCGGCTAACCATAGATCCCAGGACGCCTACCGCGTACGCGGGCGACTTTCTCAGGGTCAAGAAAGCGCAGGCCATCGATTCTCATACCTTTCGCGTTACCTACGGAGATCCGTTTGCTCCGGCCCTTACGAGCTGGAGCGCCTCGGTGCTTCCCAGGCATCTGCTCGAGGGCAGGGACATAACGAAGACGTCCCTCGCCCGCCATCCGATCGGAACGGGGCCATACATGTTCAAGGAATGGAAAACAGGTCAGAAGATAGTGCTTGTCTCCAATCCGGATTATTTTGAAGGGAAACCCTATATCGACGGGTACATAATGCGGATTATTCCGGATATGGCCACCATGTTTCTTGAGCTTCGGGCGAAGGGAATAGACAGAATGGGCCTTACACCTTTGCAGTATACAAGGCAGACGGAAAACAATTTGTTTCGAAAGAATTTTAATAAATATCGCTATCTGTCATTTTCCTATACATATCTTGGGTATAACCTGGAAAACCCTCTCTTTCACGATAAAAGGGTCAGACAGGCTATCAGCTTCGCCATCAATAAAAAAGAGATAGTGGAGGGTGTTCTGTTGGGGCTGGGGCAGGAAACCACCGGACCCTTCAAGCCGGGAACATGGCCGTATAATTCCGATGTAAAACGCTATCCCTACAATCCGGGGAGGGCAAAAGGCCTGTTGAAAGAGGCGGGATGGAGCGACTCGGATGGGGACGGAGTGCTGGATCGCGAAGGCAGGCGGTTTGCCTTTGAGATTATAACGAACCAGGGAAATGAAGTCAGGGCGAAATGCGCCGAAATTATTCAGAGAAGGCTCGCTGATATTGGGATACAGGTAAAGATCAGGGTTATCGAATGGGCCGCTTTCATCAATGAGTTCATTAACAGGAAGAAATTTGACGCGACAATCCTGGGGTGGACTATTACGCTTGATCCTGATCTTTACGATGTATGGCATTCGAGCAAGACACACCCCGGGGAGCTGAATTTTATATCCTTCAAAAACAGGGAAGTGGATGAATTGCTGGAGAGGGGAAGGGGCACCTTCAACAGGGCCGAAAGAAAGCGGTGTTATGACCGGATTCAGGAAATTCTTGCGGAGGAGCAGCCGTATACCTTCCTGTATGTCCCGGACGCGCTGCCTATTATCAGCAGCCGTTTCGAGGGGATAAAACCCGCACCCATCGGTATCGGATACAATTTCATCAGGTGGTATGTTCCTGAAAGTAAACAGCGGTATGTTATGAAGGAATAAAACACTAGGTGGTGAATACAAATCCCTCTTCTTTCAAAAGAAGCAGGCAGGTTTCCGCCACGTCCGGGTCATAGAGGGTTCCCTTATTATGTGAAATCTCGTCGATAGCCTTGTTCATATCCAATGCCGGCCGGTAAGGACGATGGGCCGTCATCGCTTCAACCACGTCGGCCACTGCTATAATCTTTGCCTCAAGATGCATTTCGTTTCCGGTAATGCCCATGGGGTATCCCGAACCGTTTATCCTCTCATGATGCTGAAGCACGAACTCCGATATCGGCTGGGAAAATTCAATTCTTTTCAATATATCGCTTCCTACCAGAGGGTGCGTTTTGATCAGGTCCATCTCGTTCAGGGTAAGCTGGCCGGGTTTACTCAGGATTTCAGCCGGAACCTGAATCTTGCCCACATCGTGAATAAGAGCCGCCATTACCACCCCTCTCGTGCTTTCCGAAGCAAGCCCCATCTTTTCGGAGATGGCGCGGGAAAGTTCCGCCACACGTCGTTGATGACCGGCAGTGTACGGGTCTCTTACCTCAACCGTGAATGCGAGCGTTCGTATCGTTTCTTCCAACATGTCCTGCAGCTTGTCATAGCTCTTTTTCAACTCCCGATCTTTTTCTTTGTACTCTGTGACATCCCGGGCGACTCCCCGGAATCCTTTGGGTGAGCCTGACGAATCACGTACCAGGGATGCGGACAGTTCATAAATCCTCGCGCTTCCATCTTTTTGTATGACCTCGTAATCCACCACCTTTGCCGGTTCCCCCGTGGCATATATCCCGGTAAAGACGTTATAGAGGGACTGTGCCGTCTCCGCGGAGGTATACTCCCTGTTATTCATCCCCAGCAGTTCTTCCCGCGTGTAGCCCGACATCCTGTGCAACGCGTCGTTGATAAAGGTGAAGTTTCCGGCAAGATCGATTTCGAAATAGCCCTCCTCAATACTTTCAAGGATGCTTCGGTACCGCTCCTCGCTCTTCTGCAGCATTTCCTGTGTCTGTTTCCGCCTGGTGATATCTCTCGTGATGGAAACAAACCCGATGCGTTCACCATCGCTGTTTCTCATAAAACTGTTTTTCGTTTCCGTCCATAGAGTAGAGCCGTCCTTTCGTATCAGTTCCAGCTCGACGGAATGCTGCCGTTCGGACGAGTCCCATTTGTCATACTCGTTTATCCGTTTGTTTGCCGCGTCGAAGAAGGTATTCAGAGACCCGGGAGCGATTACCCGGCTGAAGGTGTCCTTCCCGTGAGTATTATAGAGGTCTGTAAATTCCTGTATACTGTATCCGAGGATCCTTTCAATCGATGGGTTGACGTAGAGAAGCTTAAAGTTTATGTCCCACACAGTGGCAATATCCTTCATCGTTTCGGCAAGCGCCCTGTAAAAGCCGCCGTTTTCAATAGGTATGTGATCGATGTCTTTCAGCTGCATATAGCCTCCCTTGAATTGAATCACAAGTTGTCGGGACATTTCCCGCTGCGTGCGGCGGGGTTAGCGAGCAAAGGGGACATAAACATCAGTAAAATATGAATATGCCGTTAAGTACTGCGTACCCCCGTCTTCAGCGTATCCTGAAGGTATTCTTTAAATACCTTGTAATCTGAGGGTAATTCTGCCGATTCACCCTTTCTTTCGTCAATTCCCCTCATGCTTTCCGGCAGTGTGGGGGTAATGCCGAGGAGTTCCACAACCTCGTCGGAAAATTTTGCGGGATGCGCCGTCTCCAGCGATACGCACAGCGGGAAGTCGCCGTGTTGTTCAAGATATATTTCAAGTCCTCGCCATCCCACCGCTCCATGTGGTTCAAGAACTACACCGTATTTTTCGTATGTGTTTTTAATGCATTCTCTTGTCTCTTCATCGGATACACTGACGGAAAAGATTGTTTCCCTCATTGCGTCGATATCGGGATATTGGTGAACAGTTCCCGTCCTGTCCACCGTTCCGTTGTACAGCTCAAAAAAACGGGCGAGATTGCTGGGATGTCCCACATTCATGGCATTGGAAATACATGCCGCCGACGGAGACAGCTTTTCATATATCCCCTCTTTCATGAACCTCGGAAACTCGTCGTTTTCATTTGTAGGCATTATCAGTTTTTTTACCGGAAGCCCCATACGCTTTGCGTACTCGCATCCAAGGGCATTCCCGAAGTTCCCCGAGGGAACCGAGATGACGATTTCTTCCCCGGCCCGACCAAGCTGGGCGTAGGCGTAGAAATAATAGATCATCTGAGGCAGTATTCTTCCGAAGTTTATGGAATTTGCCGAGGTGAAAGACAGGAAATCGAGTGAGGGGTCGGAGAATGCCTGTTTGACGAGATTCTGGCAATCGTCGAATTTTCCGTCAATGGAAAGCGCGCTGACATTGCCGCCGATTGTATCGAGCTGTTTTTTCTGCCTCTCGCTTACTTCGTCCCGTGGGTACAGTATGTTCACATCTATTCCTTCGACACCCTTGAACGCTTCTCCAACAGCACTGCCGGTATCTCCCGAGGTCGCTACCAGCACATGCAATATCTTTTCCTGATCACGAAAATGGCTCATTAATCGTGCCATCATCCGCGCGGCAAAGTCCTTGAAGGATGCCGTGGGTCCCTGGTCGAGACGCATAACATATTTACGGTCGGTTACCTGCTGAAGAGGGACGGTGAACGAGTATGCGTCTTCTATGATTCCTCGCAGAACGCCGGGATCTATTTCGCTGTTCAGAAACGCGCCGGCGATCAGCATTGCCGTTTCGATATAGGATTTGCCGTTAAGGGCCGTAATGTCTTCGCGGGGTATTCGAGGGATGCCGTCGGGCATAAAAAGACCCTCGTCCGGCGCCTGCCCCTGGAGGAGCGCTTCCCTAAAGGTCACCCTTTCTTTGAAGGGGACAATGCCCGGTACATTAGTGAGGTTTCTGTTTGTGCTGTAGTAGAGAATCTTATGTTTCATTGCAGCAGTTCAATTCGTACTCTTTTATAAAATCAAGGAATATTCCGTGATGTTTCATCAAACCTGACCCGGTTTTATATATCATATAAAAATTTCTTTCAATCGAACAATCTTCCATGGGTACTTCGAGAAGCATCCCGTTTGCAATTTCGCGTTTTACCGCATGGATGGATATTATTGATATACCCAGACCATCGAGGACCGCTTCTTTGACGGCTTCCGAGCTTCCCAGTTCGCAGGCGATGTTGAACCCGGAAAGGTTGGAATTCATATGTGTGCGAAGGTATTCTTCCAGTACCTTACGTGTCGCGGAGCCCGGCTCCCGTGACACAAAAGGTTCATTCGAGATCTCGTCCGTCGATACTTTTTCCTTCCCTTTCCACCTGTGTGAGGCAGGTATTATCAGGACGAGCCTGTCACGCCAGAGGGGCGTTGTTTCCAGTTGTCGGTGAACGATTTCTCTCCCCACAAATCCTATCTCGGATGTATCGTCGAGTATCATTTCGAGAGCCGAATCGCTGTCGCTCGCTTTCACATGACACTGAATGCCGCTGTGGCTGTCCTTAAATGTTTTCAAGACACGGGGAAGAATATAGGTAGCCGGGATAGAGCTTGCGGCCACGTAGATGTCACCCGATTCGCTCTCTTTCATCCTTGATATCTTTTCTCCCGCTTCATCAATCTGTCTGAACATCCGCTTCGCGCAGTTATACAATATTTTCCCTTCCGGTGTGAGTGTGACTCCGGTATTTTTCCGCTCCACCACTCGTACATCGGCTCCCTCCTCAAGATTCTTTATATGTTTTGTAAGGGAAGGCTGAGTAAGGCACATCTTTTTGGCCGCCCTGCTGAAGTTTCTTTCTTCGACAAGGTTGACAAGAGATTCCATTTGTTGGATGGTAATATTTTTCATGTTTCTGTCCATGAAAAATCGATATCATAAACAATATCTATACGCAACCGATAATTATAACTATAATGAATTTGACATATTCATTTTTTTTAATGATAATCCCAGAACATCTTATTATTATTGTTTGATAATTCCCGATAAACGGTTACTGGTGAGGACGATATGGATGATATAATCAAGAAAGTACAGCTCACGGAAACGGTTCACGGTGCGGGGTGAGCCTGCAAAATAGGTCCGGGTGACCTTGAACAGGCTCTCTGCGGGTTTCCGCTGATATCCGATCCGAAGTTGATCGTTGGTATTGAAAATTCGGATGACGCAGGAGTCTACAAACTGAGGGACGATCTTGCCATTATACAGACCCTCGACTTTTTTACGCCGATTGTCGACGATCCATATACCTTCGGACAGGTTACTGTGGCAAATGCCCTCTCGGATGTCTATGCCATGGGGGGCGTCCCGCTTACGGCAATGAACATAATCTGTTTCCCCATTAACAAGATGGAGATAACCATACTCCGGGAAATCCTTTTGGGGGGACTGGACAAGATGCGCGAGGCCGGTGTTCTTCTTGTGGGTGGACACAGTGTGGAAGACGATGAGTTGAAGTATGGTATTTCCGTAACCGGCTCCATTCATCCCGATAAGGTGCTCCTTAACAGGGGTGCCCGTGAGGGTGATGCGCTTGTTCTTACCAAGCCGCTCGGAACGGGTATTATCAATACAGCGTTGAAGGGAAATATGGCCAGCGATGAGCTCGTAGCCAAATCGATACAATGCATGGCGGAACTCAATAAAGGCGCGGCGGATTTAGTGGGTAAATATTCAAGTGTTCATGCCTGCACGGATGTCACCGGGTTCGGCCTTCTCGGTCACGCCTCGGAAATGATTGAAGGGTCCGATGTGGGTATGGTGATAAACGCCTCCTCCGTCCCGATTTTCAGCGAGATACAGGAATTTGTCGAGATGGGTATTATACCGGGAGGGTTGAACCGGAACAGGGCGTTCAGAATGAACATGATTGATGTGAGCCCGGATTGTCCTCAATGGCTTGTGGATATTTTCTTTGATCCGCAGACATCGGGTGGTTTGCTCATTTCCCTGGCATTTGACGAAGCGGAAGATCTGGTTAAAGAAATGAACGGTGAGGGAATCGAAGCGGCCTCCATAATCGGCACAGTTTCGGCGGAACCGAAGGGCAGAATTCGTATCCTCTGATTCCCCCTCTGCCGCGCTGAGAAAAGAAAATTGTTTGACTATGAATAACACAAAAATCACTCTTGATCCCGCCATAACAGTCTTGGATCTCGTATCCCGATACCGTGAAACGGAGACTGTTTTTAAACGGTACGACAAAACGGTCGGTGAGTGCATCTGTTGTCAATCGCTCTTCGAATCGCTGGAGGATGTCGCACAAAAATATGGACTGGATCTTGGAACGTTCCTGGTCGATCTCGAAACCTCCATTAATACCAAAGACTTCTAATATTAATAAAAGTTATCATTTCTTCCTTTCCTATTCACATTATGAATTTGACTTATAGCCAAAGTTAATTTAAACGATATGCCGTTTAATGATTGAGGCAGTTATTATTCAGCAGGAAGGGAGGATTTGTTTGTGAAGTTCAAGAACTTTTTTGCCACTCGTTGGGGAATTGTAGGTGTGGGGCTGTTCATAGGGGTCTTTGCTTCTCTTCTCCAGAAGTGGGGTAATCCCGGCAACATGGGAATCTGTGTCGCCTGTTTTGAAAGGGATATCGCCGGCGCGTTGGGTTTGCATCGCGCGGGGGTCGTTCAGTACATACGTCCGGAGATTATCGGTTTCGTCATCGGAGCGCTCATCGCGGCATATCTTTTTAAGGAGTTCCGCCCCCGTCTCGGGTCCGCTCCTATTGTGCGATTTATTCTGGGTGTTTTCGCGATGATCGGAGCGCTTGTTTTTTTGGGGTGCCCCTGGCGTGCCGCTTTGCGGCTGGCCGGAGGCGATGGAAACGCTATCCTGGGGCTTCTGGGGTTGATATTCGGTATCTGGATCGGGACTCTTTTTCTCAAGAAGGGGTATAATCTCGGGCGTACCCAGACAACTCATACGGCGGCCGGATGGATACTGCCTGTTATTATGGTAGGGTTCCTGGCCTTTATGATCGCCTTCCCGCAGATTGAAGGGAAAGACAAAAGCGGGATTCTCTTTTACAGCCTGAAGGGCCCCGGCGCCATGCATGCGACACTCATTATTTCGCTGGCAGTCGGTCTGGTGATAGGATTTATCGCCCAGAGGAGCCGTTTCTGCACCATGGGGGCGATACGGGATTTCGTGCTTTTTCGCCAGACACATCTGCTTTCCGGGTTTGTCGCGCTTGTTATCGCGGCCTTTGTTACGAATGTTATTGTCGGCCAGTTTCATCCCGGATTTACAGGGCAGGCCGTGGCGCACACCATGCATTTCTGGAACTTTGCGGGGATGACCCTGGCCGGTCTTGCGTTTGCCCTCGCCGGGGGCTGTCCCGGAAGACAATTATTTCTGTCGGGTGAGGGCGACGGAGATGCCGCTGTTTTTGTGCTGGGAATGATAGTCGGAGCCGGGTTCGCTCACAATTTCGGCCTGGCAAGTTCCCCTAAAGGTGTCGGTCCTTACGGGGTCGAAGCGGTGATTATCGGTCTGATAGTATGTCTGTTGATAGGATTCACGATGAGAAAAAGGAGCAAAACATGAGTACAAAAGTTGATGCACGAGGGCTTTCCTGTCCTCAGCCGGTTTTAATGACTATTGACGAGATAAAGGCGGGAGCCTCAAGCGAAATCGAGGTTATTGTCGACACGGAGACATCGAAGGAAAATGTCTCACGCGCCGCGCAGAGTCAGGGCTGGCAAGTAGCGGATGTCCGCGAAGAAGGCGACGAATACAGGATTGTAATAAAGAAGGATTAAGCCATGTCTGTCCTGAAGTTTTTTAACGGTAAACGCAAAGAGGCGGCGGATAACAAAGCCGATGCCGATCGCGGAATCATGGTATTCGAAAGTACCAGCGAAGTCATCCAGGCGGAAAACTCACTAAAAAGAGAAGGGTGGGAGGTCCGGGTTATGGGACCACCCCCCGAAATTCAGACCGGCTGCGACCTGGTGATTGAATTCCCCCTCATCGAGGAGCTGAATATACTCAGGATGCTCGAAAAAGAGGGGAATCCGCCCCTGGAAGTAGTTCCGGTGACAAATCCACTCCTTAGTCCCGTAGACCTTTTTCATGTCAAGGATTTTGGTGAATACCTGATGGTGCGGGCGGCTAACATGAAGCTGACCGTTGAAAAGTCAACCGGAAACATTGTTAATGTGTCCGGCGGAGGGTGCCCCGATGTTCCGTACCTGGCCTGCAAGATGGTCGGGCAAACGCTTGCCGATGCTCCCAGTCCGCGTGAGATAGGGCATACCCTCTGTGGGTATGCTCTGCAACTGGCTTTTGAGGAGGCGCAACGACAATGCTCTCGATAGCAGGAACAGTACCCTCTGAGGAATTTCCCGTTGTCTGCGGTGAGATCACCCTTTCCGGAGATACCGTCCGGATTGACGGCAGATCTGTCGCTGTCAACCGCGGCACAACAGCGCTGATGGCGGCATCGATCGCTACAGCGGAGGCACTCGGTCTGCCGGCACCCTTCGGCTTTCTGGCCGGGGACATCGGGCTGGGAAAGGGAAGCAGGAAGCTTTATAAATACCTGACCGACTACCTGCCTGATTCATCTTTCCGGACATTGACCTTTCACTATCTGCAGCCCATTGTGCACTGGCACGAACGCCTGCAGGAGACCCTGCAGAAAATGAACGAGACGCCCACCCTGATAGCTGATGCGGGATTCATGTATGCGGCCAAGATGAGCGGCCAGTCATCTCTGTATGATCTTTTTACCCCCGATCTCGGCGAGCTGGCCTTTCTTGCCGACGAAAAGGCGCCTCATCCCTTTTATACCCGGGGTTTTATCCTGCATGACGAGAATCGTGTGCCCGATTTAATAGAACGTGCGTACGCCCATAATAACGCGGCCCGGTTTCTTCTCGTCAAGGGAAGACAGGATTGCCTGGCGGATCGGCACGGAATACTGGAGCAGGTCGACAGTCCCGTGGAGGAGGCCCTTGAGGCGATGGGGGGTACCGGAGACACGCTGACGGGCATCGTTTCGGCACTGATCAATTCGGGTATGGCAATCGAAAGGGCCACGGTGGTTGCGATGAAGACAAACCGGCTGGCCGGTCAATACGCGCAACCGACGCCGGCCACTCAAATCATGGAAGTCATTCGCTATATTCCGCAGGCGTTGTCCGCAGTCCTCGAAAAAGGAATCTGATGAGGTGTGTCGGGAAAAAGGAAACCGGCAACCCGGTCGGCCCACTCTTCCCGCCATTATCCGCCTGATATCATTCAAACCGCACCGCAACGGCGGAATGCGTATTTCAGATACACATAAAAAAGCCGCCGGAAATATTCAACTTCCGGCGGCTCTCTTCAACGATTACCTGTAGTATTTTACTTCTTGACCGTAATTTTTTTCACTGCACTTTCCTTTGACTTCGGGATGAACAGTTTGAGGATGCCGTCTTTGTACGTTGCATCCACCTTGTCGGCATCGACCGCGTCGGGAATCGTGAAGGTCCTTTGAAACGAACCGTAGGTTCTCTCAATGCGGTGATAGGTTTCACTCTCTTCCTTGGTTTCTTTCTTCTTTTCTCCCTTCACGCTCAGCATGCCGCCGGCAATGGTGATATCGAGGTCCTTTTCGTCTATTCCGGGCAGCTCTGCGCTCACGATATATCCCTTCTCATTTTCAGAGATATCGAAAGCGGGCGCCCAGTTTTGCTCTCCACGCAGGGGCAGAAACTCGTCCTCGAAAAACCGGTCGAATAAATCCCTGGCGTTTTGCAGTGAAGCCGTTCTCGGAATCAAACGTAATACGTCTTTCATGGTATCCACCTCCTTATGTTTTTTGTTTGATCATAAATTAAGCACATTTCCCGTTTTGTCAAATTGAAGAACCTCTCAGGAATATTCTCATGAAATCAGACAGATACAGAACACAATCACGGCATTCCGATGTGTCGCTGCCGTTGTTCGCCCGGGAAATCACCGTAATCGAGATGCACACATTCAGACATAAAAGGATGGGACGCACTCTCACGTGACGCCGGAGGGTACCCGGTTACGGATCGGTGTTTAGGTGTGATAGAAAGGTGGGACAGGGAGCGACGGTATCTTTTTATCGTCGGCGCCCGCAATCGTTTTCCCCTTCAATTGAGAATCCGAATAAGGACGCGCGTTTTAAATCATGCTTTGTGAAGTGAGGTGATAATTCTTTTCCCTGAATAATTTCAGACAGACATCCACGATATCACTGTCGTAGCGGGTTCCCCTGTTCTCCCTGATTTCGTCCAGCGCCGCGTTTAATCCCAATGCGGGGCGATAGGGTCGATGGGATGCCATGGCTTCCACTACGTCGGCAACAGCCAGAATGCGAGCTTCCGTGAGGATATCATCTCCCTTTAGCTTTCGTGGGTACCCCGAACCATCCATTCGCTCATGATGCTGGTAAATAATTTCTCCCAGCAGCTCGAAATGTTTGATGTTTTTCAAAAGTTCATATCCTTTTCTGGGGTGTTCCCTGATTATGGAAACCTCGGACTTCGAAAGTTTTGCAGGTTTCGACAATATCTCTGCGGGAATGAACAGTTTGCCGATATCATGGATGGAGCCTGCAATCCGGATCAGCTCGATTGTATCCTTAGGCAATCCCATCTCAGTGGCAATGGTGCGGGCAAGGTCGGCGACCCGAAGCTGGTGGCCTGCGGTATATGGATCCCTTGTCTCCATGATCGATACCATAATTTGAACGATCGCTCCCAGCGCTTTCCTGAGGCTTTTAAGGGTTGCATTCAACTCTTCTTCCGCATACTTGCGATCGGTGATGTCCCGAGACAAACCATAAAAACCTGTCAGGGTTCCTTTGCTGTCGCGTACGCCCCGGAAATTTGTTTCAAGTGTTATTACAGAACCGTCTTTGTGATAATAATCCAGGTTCAGTGTGCCGGAACGGTCCGGATCGGCGTCTCCCTCTTCTTCCCGTCTGAGTTCCTCAGCCAGCCTTTCAAAGGCCAGGTTCAGGGATTGCGGGGTCATCTGTTCTTCAACATTTTGATTTTTCCGTTCCTCGGGGGTAAATCCCAAGGTTCTCTCGATTGAAGGACTTACATAGGTTGTCTGCAAATCCATACCGACGATAAATGCTATGTCAACCATGTTTTCCGAGAGAAAGCGGAACATCGCTTCACTCTCTCGAAGCGCCTTTTCCGTCCGTTCGGACTCTGCTGCTGATTGTTCCAACTCACGAATTTTCTGCTTTAAGGTGGATACGTCTTCGATAGGGTCAGGATTGCTGCTCAATGTCGTTTTCATCAGAAGTTCCTCCGCAATGGTGGTAATCGCTGTCAACTCGAGGTCCGCAAGACATATATGCTCGAACACGCTATCGAATAGTAAATATTCTGTCAAATAGAAAGTACTCTGCCGGATTACATACTATTACACAGGGATATCTCCTCATGTAACGCCATGGAGAACCTAATAAAGAAGAAGGGGTTACGAGAAATCGTAACCCCTTGAAATTCTGGAGCCGATGAGCGGACTTGAACCGCTGACCTACTGATTACGAATCAGTTGCTCTACCAGCTGAGCTACATCGGCTTTTCGTGATTTTTAAGGGTGCCTTTCTATCGTAACGTTTTCTCATTGTCAAGAAATTAGGCGGGTTCC
>Ga0272444_10000635_pt1 | contig 36549 bp, 32 predicted proteins | sample SSMForm13_FD_201033 | JGI IMG/M metagenome (GOLD analysis project Ga0272444, IMG submission 201033) | Marine sediment archaeal communities from Little Sippewissett salt marsh, Falmouth, MA, United States - SSM-Form-13 | ecosystem: Environmental > Aquatic > Marine > Wetlands > Sediment ...
CAACGGTGACTGTAGGTCACCCCACCGACAGTGAAGCCGATTAACCGGATGTCAGGTCCAGGCATTATGCCTGGCAGTCCCGCTTGAAGCGGGATTTCACCTCGTAACTATCGTCCAACGGTGACTGTAGGTCACCCCACCGACAGTGAAGCCGATTACCCGGATGTCAGGTCCAGGCATTATGCCTGGCAGCCGCAACCGTCATCGTTGTCATCATCGTCGTCGTCGTCGAACGTATCATCGTCGTCGTCGGGGACGATGTCGTCATCATCGTCGGTCGTATCGTCATCGGTCACATCGTCATCGGTCACATCGTCGTCGGTCACATCGTCGTCGGTCACATCGTCGTCGGTCACGTCGTCGTCAGTTGTGTCATCGTCGACCGTGTCATCATCGATCGTGTCATCATCAACCGTGTCGTCATCGACTGTGTCGTCGTCGACTGTGTCGTCATCAACCGTATCGTCATCGACCGTATCGTCGTCGACCGTGTCGTCGTCGACCGTGTCGTCGTCGAGGGGAACGTCAGTAACTTCGATGGCGTCGATATCCGCGCCCGGCGTGGCGATCCAGTTGCCGCCGTCACCGTCGTCGACGATGCGCACATAGCGAATGCTCGTGAAGCTGACGCCGTCGAGCGACAAGGTTTCATTGCCGTTGCCCGAACCGAGTGATTCCCACGGCCCGGTCCATTCTTCGGCAACTTGCACTTCGTAACCGTCCGCGCCGTCGGCGAGCGCTTCAACGATGTACAGATAGGTGGAACCGTCGCAGGGCACCGGCGTGGTCTCGCCCATGTCGAACACAGCCCAACCGTCGACGCCGAGCGAGAAGGCGTTGCCGTCGGCGCCGCCCAAGGCCGCCATCGGATACGTATGGTTGGGCGGATTATCGCTGGGATCGTTGCGCAGGTTGAGCGCGCACCGCACGGCGGCGTGGTTGTCGGACGACGCGGTCAATTGCACGTTGGTTTCGATGTGGCCGCTGGCCGGCACGACAACGTTGTCGACCGTCGTCCAGCCGTAGCCGTTGGCCCACACTTTTAGTGAATAGGTGCCCTCTTCCAACAAGCGATAAAAATCGCCGTGATCGGCATTGCTCATCACCGGCAGGCGGTCGCCGACGAAAATCGTCGCTTCCAGCGGCGCATCGCCGGCGGAGTCGGTCACCGTGCCCCAAACGCCGCGACGGGCGACTTCCGACCAGTCGAGCATCGACGGCAGGTTCATGTCGATGTACGTCTGAATCTGCGAAGTCGGCGGCATCTTGGTGTTGCTGATCTCGACGATCACCGCCATCGTGCCCAACGAGCCGTGGTACCAGTCTTCGGCGGAGCCGTCGGCGATGTACCAAGCCGCGCCGTTGGTAATACCGTAGCCGCTTTGCGCATCGTAGACGTTGCTGACCAACTGTTCGAGATCGTCGTCGGGGCTGAGGTGGTAAATGCTGTCCCAGCAGTAATTGATGATCTCCGCGCCGGAGTGGTAGTCGATGCCCAGCATAAAATTGTTGGCCAGGCCGAAGGTGACCATGGCAATTGTTTCCGGTTCGGCTACATAGGAACCCCATCCTTCCCACCAGAACGGGAAGTTGCGGTTGAGATCTTCGTAATTGCCGTTGGTGCGACGGATGGCGGCGACGCCGTCTGGATTGACCATCGGCACCAGGTAGATCTCCATGTCGTCGATCAGGTCGGTGATCTGCCCGTCGGTGCCGTAGTTGTCGAGCAGGTGGTTGGCGAAGGCCATGCCCACTTCCATCGCGATCTGTTCGTCGCCGTGAATGGTGAACTCGAACAGCAGCGCCGGTTCGGCCTCATCGGTGCTAACGTTGTCGGAAAGCTTGAGCACCCAAATGCCGCGGTCGTTGACCGAATCGCCGATCGACTGCAGTGAGGCGATCGTCGGGTTGTCGACGACCATCTGCTGCATCTCGGCCAAGCAAGATTCGTATGTATGGTATTCGGCGCGCGGTTCGCGCTGATCGTTGCGTCCGAGTACGTCCACGCGCCAACCGGCCTTGCGCAGGTAGGCGATCTCTTCCGTGCTGGCTTGAATCGACAATTCCATGCCGTGACGGCTGGTGATCATCAAGTAAAGCGGCTTTAACGTCTGCAAATCGTCGGCATTTTTTAAATGAATGACGGCGTCGTAAACGCGCAGCGAATTGTCGGTGGTGATCGGCGCGGCGAAGGCGCTAACGGTGAAAACGAGCAAAAGCACTAGGGCGAGGGCATAACGGTGCATAACGATCGGCACTCCTTGTTGTTTCCGCCCCCGCTCCCCCGAGGTCGGACGGTTTTCGGCCATACGTTTTTACACCATGTCCACGGGTGTGGCCATCCCCGAAATGTATCTTTTCATTCTCTGAAAATATTGTTAGCATTTTTCCATTAAAGGGTTTTGGAGTAAGGGAAAATGCCTCACAAGAAAGTTGCGGGCGGCATCCATCTTGTCGGTGGTGATTCACTGACCTACGCCGACGATTGCCTGGTTTATCTGGTCGACGCTTCGCCGGTGGTGCTGATCGACGCCGGCGCCAACAAGGCGGTCAATCGTCTGCTGGACAACGTGGCCGAAAACGGACTCGACCCGTAAGACATCGAATGGTGTGTGCTCACCCACGGCCACATCGACCACATCGGCGGCGCCCGCAGTTTGCGCGACATCACCGGCTGCCGGCTGGTCGCCCATGACCTCGACGCCGAAGCGATCGAATCCGGAGACCCCCAGCGCACCGCCGCGGCGATGTACAATATCAAGCTGCCGAAAATGGAGTTGGACGATCTGTTGTTCGGCGACGGCGGCGAAATCGCCGGCCTGCAATGGCTGCACACGCCCGGTCACACACCCGGTTCGATCTCGCTCTACCTCGACACCGACGACAGCCGTGTTTTGTTCGGGCAAGACATCCACGGTCCGTTCCTCGAAGCCTTCGGCTCCGACATCGATCAATGGCGTAAAAGCATGGCGATGCTGATCGACCTGGAAGCCGATATCCTCTGTGAAGGGCACTTCGGCGTCATCCGCGGCAAAGACAACGTGCGCCGCTTCATCCAATCGCATCTCGACGCCAACAAATGATCTTGGCCTCCGCGCCTGCTTTTGCTAACATCCGACCGCCATCCCAATCACGAGGAGGAATCTATGAAAGTGCTGGTCGTCGGCGGCGGCGGACGCGAACACGCCCTGGCCTGGAAAATCGCCCAATCGCCTTTGGTTGAACACATCTATTGCGCACCGGGCAACGCCGGCACGGCGAGCTGCGCCGAAAACGTAGCCATCGGCGCGGAAGACATCGACGCCCTGCTCGACTTCGCGGTCACCCAGGCTATCGACCTGACAGTAGTCGGGCCGGAAGCGCCGTTGGTGATGGGGTTGGTCGACAAGCTGGCGGCCAAGGGCCTGAAGGCTTTCGGGCCGAGCGCCGCGGCGGCGCGGTTGGAAGGCAGCAAGGCGTTCTGCAAAGACATCATGGACGCGGCGGGTGTACCGACCGCGTTTTATCAGGTGTTCACCGAACCCGAACCGGCCAAGGCTTACGCGCATCAAAAAGGCGCGCCGATCGTGGTCAAGGCCGACGGTCTGGCCGCGGGTAAAGGTGCGTTGATCTGCCCCACCCTGGCCGACGCCGAAGCGGCCATCGATCAATGCATGGTCTCGCGTGATTTCGGCGACGCCGGCGACAAGGTGGTGGTTGAAGAGTTTCTCGAAGGCGAAGAAGCCAGCTTCCTGGCCTTCACCGACGGCGTCAACGTGCTGCCGCTGGCGTCGAGTCAGGATCACAAGCGCGTCGGCGACGGCGACATCGGCCTCAACACCGGCGGCATGGGCGCCTACAGCCCCGCCCCGGTGGTCACGGCCGAAGTGCACGACCGCATCATGCAGGAAGTGATGATTCCGGTCGTGAAGCAACTGGCCGCCGAGGGCGCACCCTACAAAGGCGTGCTCTACGCCGGGTTGATGATCAAAGACGGGCAGCCGAAGGTGCTGGAATTCAACGCTCGCTTCGGCGACCCGGAAACGCAGCCGCTGTTGTACCGGATGAAAAGCGACATTGTGCCGTTGCTGCTGGCCAGCGCCGAGGGCAACTTGGACAAGCATGAAATCGAATGGGACGAAGGGGCGAGCGTCTGCGTGGTCATGGCCAGCGGCGGCTACCCCGGAAAATATGAAAAAGGCAATAAAATTATAGGGTTGGATGCCGAACTGGACGGCGCCTTCGTCTTCCACGCCGGCACCAAACTGGCCGACGGCGAGGTGGTTACCAGCGGCGGCCGCGTTTTGGGCGTCACCGCCCTTGGCGCGACGATTCCGCAGGCGATCGAAAAAGCCTACGCCGCGGTGAAAGCCGTGTCATTCGACAAGGCCTATTACCGCAACGACATCGGTCAAAAAGCCCTGAAATGGTTGGAGGGTTAAGATGGCAAAAGTCATGATTCTGATGGGTTCGGATTCCGACTGGCCGGTGATGCGCGTCGCCGCCGACGTGCTGGCCGGTTTCGGCATCGGTTACGAAGCGCACGTGTCCAGCGCGCACCGCACTCCCGATCGCACCGCTAAGCTGACCCGTGAGGCGCGCGAAAACGGCTTTTTCGCGATCATCTGCGGCGCGGGCGCAGCAGCACACCTGGCCGGTGTGGTCGCCGCGCACACCACGCTGCCGGTGCTCGGCGTGCCGCTCAACGCCACCGCCCTCAACGGTTTAGACGCGTTGCTGGCGACGGTGCAGATGCCGGCGGGCGTACCGGTGGCCACGTTTGCCATCGGCGAAGCGGGCGCGCGCAACGCGGCGTTGTTCGCTGTTCAAATTCTGGGCGCGACGCGCAAAAAGACGGCCGACAAGCTGAAACTCTACAAAAAGGAAATGGCGAACAAGGTCGAGGCGAAAGACCGCAAACTCAAACAGCAAAAGGACTGATTTGGGCTTGCGCGCCACGTGCGCCTTGGCTAAAGTCTGCACCACTATGAACGGGCAGGAACCAGAGATCGACCAGCCTCCGTCGTTGATTCGCCGATTCGCCCAAAATCTGGACGATGGCGAAGTCGTCGCTTTTCCCACCGAAACCTTTTATGGGCTGCTGGCCCGCATTGATCGCCCGCAAGCGCTGGCCCGCGTGTTTGCGTTGAAAGGCCGGAACTTTCATCAACCGCTGCCGGTGATTACCGCCGACGCCGATACTGCGCGACGATTGTGGGCGCAAGTTCCCGATCCGGCGGAAAAATTAATTGAATTTTTTTGGCCCGGACCGCTAACGATTGTGCTGCCGGCGACCGATAAAGTAGATAACATGGTTACCGGGCAGACTGGGAAAGTCGGCGTTCGCGTGCCTGGAAGCGCCGCAGCGCGAGGCATCGCCGCCTTGGCGAAACAGGCGTTGGCCGCCACCAGCGCCAATCCCAGCGATCGTCCGCCCGCCCGCAGCGCCGCCGAAGTCCGCGTCTATTTCGACGACGACGTCATCATCGCCGAAGGTTCGGAACTGCCGCCCAGCCGCGGCAGTACGGTGGTCGATTTATCCGGCTGGCCGCCGGTGCTGTTGCGCGCCGGCGACATATCCATCGAACGATTGCAATCGGCGCTCGGCGTCGAACTACAGGGTGGAATCAGATAATGGCCGGCATCCTTCCTTTTACCGCGCTGCATTACAATACCGAAAAGGTCGCCGACCTCGGCAAGGTGATCGCTCCGCCATACGATCGTCTGGCGAAAAATACGCGCAGCCGGTTGGAAGCGGCCAACCCCTATAACATCGTCCGCCTGACACCTTCCGGACGTGAGTTGAAGGACGGGCAAGACCAAGTCATCGGGCAGGCGACGTCGTTGTTCCGGCAGTGGCGCGAACAGCAGGTATTGATCTCCAGCGAAAAGCCGGGGCTGTACTACTACCGCATGGGCTTCTCATTGGCTGACGGTCGCCGCACCGTGCGCCGTGGCTTTTTCGCGTTGCTGAATATCGAATCCGACGAAAGCGGCCTCGTGTTGCCGCAGCAGGCTGACTGGATGAAACCGCGCACCGACCGTCTGGCGTTGCTGGAAGCGATGCGCGCCAATTGCTCGCCCATCTTTCTGCTCTTTTCCGATCCGGAACGCGAAGTGATGTCACTTTTATCCGGCGCGGCTGGGCGCGACCCGCTGATCGACGCGGAAGACGACGACGACCGCGAACACAGCGTTTTCGCCGTCACCGACGAGGAGATCATCGCGCAGGTCGCCGCGGCGATGAAAAACCGCACGGTCACCCTCGCCGACGGTCATCACCGTTACCGCACGGCGCAAGCCTTCGCCAAAGCTCACCCGGATAACAAGCGGGCGCAAACCATCCTCGCCTGCCTGGTGCCGATTCAGGATGAAGGCCTGACGGTGCGCCCGATTCACCGCACCGTCGTCGGCATGCCTTCGTTGCGGGTGGACGAGTTGCTATTCGAGTTGTCGCAGATCTTCTACATCCGCGAAATGCCCGCGCTGGAAAACCCGGCCGACGCGGTATCAGCGGCGTTGGCGGAGATGGAAGAACAGGCGGCGTTGGGCGAGCCGGCCTTCGCGATGAGCATTGCGGGAATGCCCGGCATCATGCTCTTGACGTTGAAATCGGATGCGGCCAAACTCGCTCTCCCCGACGGCCTGGCCGCGCCGATTCGTGACCTGGACGCGGCTTTGTTGCAGCGGTTGATTTTAGAAGGAACGTTGAAGTTGGATCCGCACCACCGGGATCAGGGAAACATCGGTTTTTTCGAGGACCCCTATCGCCTGCCCGCCTTGCTGGAAAACGGCGAAGCGCAACTGGTCTTTCTCTGCAACCCGATCCGCCACAACCAACTGGAAGCAGTCGCCGAAGCCCGGTTGAAACTGCCGCACAAGGTCGCGCGCTTTGTGCCGGAAGTTCCCGCCGGTCTCGTTCTCCAAACCTTTGACGCCAACGACTCACACGGAGGAGTGTGATGGCCAATCATGAAGTTGAAGATAAAGAAGTAGTGCCCGCCGTGGACGTAGACGTGCAGGACGACGAAGAAATGCAGGATTTGCTGCACGGCAAGCTGGTGATTTTGCAAAAGAAGGACGGCTATCGGTTCAGCGTGGATCCGATTCTGCTGACTTCGTTCGTCGAATTGAAAGAAGGCGATAAAGTCATCGACCTGGGCACCGGCAGCGGCATTATTCCGCTCATCCTCGCCGACAAAGAAGAACATCAGCAGGTGGACTTCGTCGGTGTCGAGATTCAGGAATCGATGGCGGACATGGCCGAGCGCAGCGTCGAGGCCAACGAGCTCGGAAAAAACATCGACATTCAACAGGGCGACCTGCGCAAGGTGCAGAAGGATTTCACCGCCGACAGTTTCGACGTGGTCATTTCCAATCCACCGTATATCGCCCTCGGCAAAGGCAAGATCAATCCGGAAGACAGCAAAGCCCAGTCCCGCCATGAATTGAACGGCTCGCTGCCCGACGTGATCAAAGCAGCGCGCTACCTGATCAAACCCAAGGGCAAGGTCTATTTCGTCTACCCGGTGCTCCGCCTGGTCGATCTGCTTTGCCACTGTCGCGCCAACCAGCTTGAACCGCGGCGGATGCAGTACGTGCATGCCAATCAAGCCAGCGGCGCCAAATTGGTGATGCTCGAAGCAATGCGCGACGCCGGCGTCGACCTCAAAGTCATCCGGCCGATGGTCGTGTACAACATGGACGGCACGTACACCGAAGAGGTCGCCACTATTCTTAACGAAGATATTGAAGCGCGGCTCAACGGCGATTAAGCCGCCGCTCACCTCGGAACCCGTTATGAGAATTCTCGTCACCGGCGCACACGGCATGTTGGGTCGCGACGTGGTTGCCGCGCAACGCGAACAAGACGACGTGCGCGGCGTCGACATCGACGACGGCGACCTGACCGACAAGCAAACCGCGTCGGATTTGATCGCCGAAAGCAAACCCGACTGGGTAATCAACTGCGCGGCTTACACGGCGGTCGACAAAGCCGAAACCGAACCGGACCTCGCCCGGGCGGTCAACGTCGACCTCGTCGCCAACCTGGCCGAAGCGTGCCGGACGCAGGGCGCTCGTCTGCTGCACGTATCCACCGACTACGTTTTCTCCGGAAACAAATGCGAACCCTACCTGCCTTCGGACAAACCCGATCCGCTGGGCGTTTACGGCCGCAGCAAATTTGAGGGCGAACAGGCCGCGCAAAAAGTTCTGGGCAAGGATGTCGCCATCGTACGCACCGCCTGGCTCTACGGTCCTCACGGTCCGAGCTTCGTCAAGGCGATTCTGGCGCAGATCGACCGGGACAAGCCTTTGCACGTGGTCGACGATCAAATCGGCCCACCGACCTACACCGGCCACCTGGCCGAGGCGTTGTGGGCGGCGGTTCATGCCGACCTGCGCGGCGTGCATCACGCTGTCAACACCGGATATTGTTCCTGGTACGCTTTCGCCGTCGCCATTTGCGAGTTGAGCGGACACGCCGGCCTGCCCGTCGCGCCGATGTCTTCCAGTGAGTTGGATCGCCCCGCCCCGCGACCGGCCGACAGCCGCCTGGACACCTCGTCATTTACCGCAGCGACCGGTCATCTGCTGCCGCTGTGGCGCGAGGGCCTGACCGCTTACCTTAAACGCATTGACCGCTACGCGCCCTGAATTCGCGTCTTGCCACCGGCCCGCGCCTGCGCTTAGACTAGCGGCTCGCGAGGGGATCATGACCGGAAACAAAGCGGTTCGCTATCACGAAATCGACCTGCTCAAAGGCTTGGGCTGCGCGCTGATGCTCGTCGGCCACGCAGTGCGCGTGAAAATGGATCCGCCGGGTGGCATCGACAAAGTGCTGCTGCACATCATGGATTTTTCCGGGCCGATCTTCTTTTTCGTCTCCGGCATGAACGTGATGACGTTCCTCGAACGCAACGGCGACAAGCCCGGCTTCAAAGCGACGCGTTTTTACCTGGCCGCGGCGGCTGTGTTGTTTCTGCTCGGTTACACCTACAACATCAACCGCCTCAGCCCGTTCATGGAAATTTTCCAGTGCGTGGCGATCTGCACTGCCGCCGTCTACTTGCTGATGCGTCTGCGTCTGCCCACCTGGGCGCATTTCATCATCATGGGATTACTCTACGCGTTGTACCTGGTCTTTCGCATCGGCGTCGAAGTGCGGCCCGAGTTCGAACAATTCCGCGCATTGCGTGAGGCGATACCGCTGGGCACCGACATCAGCTCGCCCGGCATTGTCGGCGCGTTGCGCGAGTTGCACGGGCAGACCGGGCCGATGATCCGCATGCTGTTCGTGCACTTCAGTCTGCTGCCCTGGATCACCTTTTTCTACACCGGCGCGCTGTGTTACCGCAGCCTCAAGGCCGACGCGAGCAAAACGAAATACTGGCTGATTTTCTTTATCGCCTTGTTCGTCGTCAGCCCGTTTCTGGCGCGCAAGGTTTTCCCCTACCTGTTTTTGGCGACCTACCTCGACCTGATGTTGCGCGGCATTCCCAGTTACGTGACGATGACCCTCGGCGGCGCCGGTCTGCTATACCTTTGGGGCCGCAAGTATTACCGTGGGGCGCAAAACTACGACAACAAAATCGTGCGCTGGCTGGCGGCGCGCGGTGAGATGCTGGGCAAAGAAAGTTTCATGTTCCTCATCGTCCACTGGTGGGTGATCTCCACGATTCTGCTGATCGAGATGTTTGTCGCCCGCATCGCCGAGTCGCGCGGTATGCCGGTTTACCAACTCAACGAATGGGTGCGCGCCATCTTGACGATCTTCGGCACGATCTTCGCCGTGCCCTGGTTTGCAAAGTTGCGCGACCGCTGGAGCCAAACCAATCGTTACGGCACCAAGATCGCGCTGATCATGGTCGTCAGCATCATATTGACGTTCATGTTTTTCCTGCCCGCCGCACCGCTGGCTTTGTATTTCAGCTACGGCGCAAGTTTTGGATTCGCTTTCATCTACCCGACCCTGCGCCTGCGTCTGCGCCGTCGCTACACAACCTCGCCGCCCGCAACCGGCGCATGAAGCAATCGCCGGTTATTCGGCAAAACCGCTTTTCATTTTTTATCCGGTTGGCTAATATCAATGGAAATCGATGGGAGATTTCGTGCAGGCCAACTCTCCACAAGCCGAGCGTATCGGTTATATCGACTTCTTAAAAGGCGCGGCGTGCATCATCATGCTCATCTCCCATACGATGCGCATGGACATCGGCGATTTGTCGCTGCCTTCGAAACTGTGGCTGATGTTTCACCCGCCCTTCGCGCAACTTTTCTTTTTCGCTTCCGGCATGAACATCATCTTGTTCATCGAGCGCTATCAAAACCGAACCGACTTCAAAATGGATCGCTATTACCTGGTGTCGGCGGCTGTGTTGTTTTTTATGGGATACACCTACAGTTTCGCGCGGATGTCGCTGATCACCTGGCAGATCTTCCAGGGCATCGCCGCCACCACCGCGATGACTTACGTGCTGGTGCGCACGCGGTTGTCGACCCTCGCCCACGTGCTGCTGGCGATTTTTCTTTACTTGATTTATCTGCGTTTCCGCATCGACATCGAACCGGTGCTGGGTTGGTATCGTGCGACGCTGCCCACCGGCCCGTCGGGGATTCATCCGGAAGTGCTCGAATCGCTGCGGGTGACCACACAAATCGGCGGGCTGCAACGAGCGCTGTACACCAACTTCAGCCTGCTGCCCTGGGTGAGCTACGTGCTGCTTGGCGCCGTCGCCTTTCGCGATGTGCGCGAACATCCGGAGCACCAGAGAACCTGGGGCATCGGTTTCACCGTCTGCCTGATTCTCGGTTTTGTTTTCGCTTTTTGGCCCAAGGGCAGCGTATTCGGAAACTGGTACACCGATCAAGCAATCGATGCCTTGTACCGCCACATTCCGCACCACGTCCTCACCGCCATCGGCGCTTGCGGGCTGGTCTGGCTGGCCTGCCACCGTTGGTACCCGAATGTGCACAAGGTGAAGAACAAGCTCGGCAAACTGGTGCTCGGTTACACCGAATTCATGGGCGTGGCTTCCTTCATCTTTTTCATCTTCCACTGGGTGATTCTGCTGGGCTTCCACGCCATCTGGATGAAATTGCACGAAATGGGTTACGTGGCGCAATCGATGAACATTCACCTGCGTTGGTTTCTCGCTTGCGTGATCGTGCTGCCGTTAATGATCCCAGCGGTGAAGGTCGGGCAACTGTGGGGCAAACGCAAACACTTCGTCGGCGAGGCAGTGGCCTTGATGGTCGTCAGCATCGTCGTCTCGCTCTGGCTGATGGCCCGTGCGATGCGCCTGGGTACCGGCAGCATCCAACCAGCGATCTTCGCCGCCTACGGTTCCTGTTTCAGTTACGCCTACCTGTATCCCTACATTCGCGGGCGGCTGAAAAAGCGCTACACGATCCGCCCGAAAAAACCGAAAGCGACCGCCATCCCGGCCGAAACCGCCTGATTCCGCTTCCTCTTTTTGCGCTTGTCCGTCCGACGCGTCCTGCGTAAACTGCCACGAACGATTTTTTGAGGAGTCCATGGGCGAAAAACCACGCACCGCGCAGCGCATCGGCTACATCGACATGACCAAAGGCATCGCCTGCCTGTTCATGGTGATGGGTCATCAAATGAGTTTCAGCTTCGCCGACATGACGGTGGTGGAATGGTTGATGCTGGCCATCCCCGGCGGTTTTGCAGCGACTTCGTTTTTCTTCTCCTCGGGCTCCAACGTCATCAACTTCAACGACCGCTACGGCAATCACCCCAACTTCCGCGCCTTCCGTTTTTATTTGCTCTCAATGGCGGCGTTGTTTTTGATGAGCTACACCTATCAGATCAACCGCATGGCCTTCGGCATGTGGACGCTGTTCCACGCCATCGCCGCTTCCACCGCGATCACTTTTTTGTTTATCCGCAAACGCATACCGACCTGGGCGCTGATGGCGATCGCCTTCGGCTTTTACACGGTTTATCTCGTCTTCTGGACCAAGCAACTGCCGGAGATGGAACGGGTCCGGCAAATCGAAGACGCGATGACCGCATACGCGGAATCGTATAAATACGCCCTGAGTTTTCGACCGTTCGTACGCTGGCTATTTTTCCACTTCAGTTTTCTGCCCTGGTTCTGTTACGTGCTGGCCGGCGCGGCGACCTTCCGTTCGATTCGCCTACGTCCCCACCTGCGGCCCTGGTGGCTGGCCTTTTACTCCGGCATGCTTGTTCTCGGCGTCACCAGTCCGTTGTATTTCAATCAATGGTGGCTGCACGACACACCGCTCGATCTGTTCCTGCGACATCCGCCGATCTGGTTCGGTTCGTGGATTGGACTCGCCGGGTTGTTTATCGTCGGTTGCGACTACCTTTACAAGAACGCCGACGACATGACCGGCCTGTCGCGACGCATCTGGCGCTACGTCGAATTTCTCGGCCGCGAATCGTTTGTCTTTTTGATCTGGCACTGGATCTGGCTGACCGGCGTCAACCTGTCGTGGAAGGCGATCTTCAACGGCCGGCCGCTGGGGCAATACCCCTACAACCTGCACGGCTGCTGGATTTTCGCGACGATCGGCATTTTGCTGACCATGCCGCTTGCCATCAAACTGGGCGAGAAATGGCGGTCGCTGCCGGGCTTCGGCTGGCAGGCGGGCGCAATGATGGTCGGCGGCAGCCTGCTGGCGTTGGGCGCAATGGCGACCGGCAACATCATCGCCGGGCAGATCATCAGCTTCGGCCCGTGCCTGGCGTTTTGCTTCAGCTACCCCCGTGTCCGCGGCTGGCTACGCAAGCGTTACACGGTTAAGTCCAAACCCTCCCCGGCAAGTACATGACGCCCCACGCATCCTCGCCGAAACAAACCGAACTTCAGCAAAACGTCCACGCCGCGGGTCAATGGTTGCGCAAACATGGCCCGAGTTGGCGCGCCTTCGTCATCGCCGCCCTTTTGCTGATTCTGTTCGACCTCGGCGTACGCTGGCTAGCGCACGAAGAAATGCAACGCGACGACTTTCACATCGCCTGGCGTTCGTCGGCGCTGGTCGAGGAATACCTGGAAGCACTCGGCGCTTACGACGGCCCGTGGCTGGCGATGATCGGCGACAGCACCCTGCAACCGCTGCCGCAACTGCCGCGCTCGGCGACTGTGCCCTACTTTGTGCAGGAACAATTGCGCGAAGCCACGCGCAACCACCGTTGGAAAGCGGCCAACCTCGGCCTTACCGGCGCGCATACCATCGACATGCTCTCGGTGGCGCGGCTGCTGCCGCAAAACACGCGGTTTGTCATCATCACGCTCAATTACAAATTTCTCGGTCCGCACGGCATGCGGCCGTTGCATCTTTATCCCGAACTGGCTGTACGTGCATCGCAGGTTGCGCCGCTGCCGCAACAGCAGGCACTTCCGCTTCGGCAACGGTTGAAGCAGGCGCCGAAGCAACTCGTCAACGATTGCTGGTTTTTGCTGCGCAACGGCGACTGGCTTGCCGACCGCGTCTTCGGCGACCGCCCGGGCAACTGGCTGCGTCGCCGCCTGGATGAAGTCGCGTTGCCCGGCGCATCCACCGCTCGCGATGATCTGCATCGACGCTGGACGCCGGAGTATGCCGCCCAGATGCGCATCGCAATGCAGGTGGGCGAGTTGTCACTGCAAAACCCTACCGTGCGGAACCTGGGCAAAACGTTGGCCTATCTGAAAGCGCGCAACATCGCCTTTGTCGTCTACTTCACGCCGTTGGATTGGGCGCACATGAACCAGTACCGCGTCGGCAACCGCAAGACGGTGTTGATCAATGTGGAGCGGATCGGCGCGCAGATCGAAAACCACGGCGGCATCTTCCTCAACCTGATTGAAATCGGTCAGCCCGACTGGTTTTTCGATATGGATCACCTGACCGAAAAAGGACGGCGGGAATTGGCACAACTGCTGGTTAACGACATTCGCTGGCGCGTTCTGCTGGAAAGGCGGGAGCGGCCATGACGTTGACCACCGTTTCCTTTGCCTTCCTCATCGTCGCCACCCTGCTGGTGCGACTGCTGCTGACGTCGAAGGAACGCTGGACCGCGCTGGCGGTGATCAACCTGCTGATGCTGATGGTCGTTGCCGGACGTCTCGCGCCGCTGGCCATCGCTTTGATTCTGGTCGCCTGGTTGTTGATGCGGCAGGGCGGCGCCAAGATGCAGCGCTGGCGCTTGGTGGCTGTAATCGTTCTCGGCTTGATCTTTTTAATCGGGCCCAAGCTCAATCCGCACCTGGAATCCGAGCGGCAATTCCCGATGCTGATCGGTGCCAGTTACCTGGCCTTCTGCCTGATCGGCCTGGCGGTCGACCGCACCCGCGGACACGTGACGAAAGTCGGTTTCGTCGATTTCTGGAACTGGATCTCCTTTTTCCCGTCGTTCACCGCCGGCCCGATCCGCCGTTACATGCCATTCGTCGAACAGCTTTCAACCTCGACCCGCCTGCAAGACATCTGGTGGGGTGCGACGCGCCTGCTGATCGGCATCTTCAAGCGCCTGGTGCTGGTTTCCATGCTGACGCCGACCGCGAACTTCCTCAATGAAACGGGCGCTTCGACCTGGCAGTGCTGGCTGGGCATGTACGCTTACACGCTGAAAATCTACCTTGATTTTTCCGCTTACACCGACATCGCCCTCGGTGCGGCCGGGATGCTCGGTTTGAAGATCGAGGAAAACTTCAACTGGCCCTACCTGGCCACCAACATCTCCACCTTCTGGAAACGGTGGCACATGTCGCTGACCGGTTGGCTGCGCGATTACCTGTTCATTCCGCTGGGCGGCAGTCGCGCCGGCTGGCCACGCACCGCGTTGAATACCGTGGTGATCATGGTCGTCATCGGCCTGTGGCACGGCCTGGCCTGGCATTACCTGGCCTGGGGGCTGTACCACGCGGCGGGATTGTTGATTTACCGCGCCTACACCGATTTGTTTCGCGGCGGCGACCGCGGCATTCGTCCCGGCCTCTGGCGACGTTTGGGCGCGGGCTTGTTCACGTTCCACTTCGTAGCCTTTGGCTGGCTGCTTTTCGCCTGCGATGTCCAGCAGGCATGGCGGGTTGTGGTCACTATGTTTACCGGAGGTTAACGGCATGCAACGTTGGATGACCGATTTGATCTGGGGCGCGGCGCTGGCGGCGATGGTCGCGCTGGCCTGCGTAATGGCCAAGAGCGGGCAGATCGATTTTCTGTATCAGAATTTCTAAGGCGGGAAATCTTGACGCAGCCCTCTACGAGTTGTTAACGTCCATGGACTGCGGAAAGGAACGAAAAACCGTGAAAAAAAGTAAAAACGGCCGGATGCTTTTGCTGCTGGTGCTGACGCTGCTGGCGACCGCCATCGTGCTCGGCGGCTACCTGGCCTGCAAACCGGCGCAATTGATGGACAAGCGCCCGAATATCGTCTTTATCAGCATCGACACCCTGCGTGCCGATCACCTGCATTGCTACGGCTACCCGCGCAAGACCTCACCCAACATCGATCAACTCGCCGCCGACGGCGCCCGCTTCGAACGCGCGGTCTCGCCCTCGCCTTGGACGCTACCCAGCCACATCAGCATGTTCACCGGGCAGGAAGTCAGCGTGCACAACGTGCGGCGCTCGCAAAATTCGCTGGCCGATCACGCCGTCACCTTTACCGAATTGCTGCAACAAAACGGCTACGCCACCTTCGGCATCGGCAGTTCGCCCTACCTGAAAAAACGCTACGGTTACGCCCAGGGCTTCGACGTTTACGACGACGAACTGGGTCAGATCAGTTACAAAAAAAGCCACGAGGCGATCACCGCGAAAAAAGCGGTCAACAAAGCGTTGCGCGCGATCAAAGAGCGCAAGAACAAGCGCTGGTTCGTATTCATTCACATGTGGGACGTGCACTACGACTACCTGCCGCCCGCACCCTACGACCGCATGTTCGCCGGTGATTACGCCGGCGACTTCGACATGATCAATTGGGAGAAAAACCGCGACTTCAAAGTCGGGATGAACCCGGAAGATTTCCGGTACGTCATCAGCCAGTACGACGGCGAGATCGCCTGGGTCGACAGTCAGATCGGCCTTCTGGTGGCCAAGCTGAAAGAATGGGGATTGTACGAAAACACCGTCATCGTCATCACCAGCGACCACGGCGAGGAATTTCTCGATCACGGCCAGAAAGGCCACGGGCACAGTCTCTTCGACGAACTGATCCGCGTGCCGATCATCGTCACCGGCCCCGGCGTCCCGGCCGGCATGACCGTCGATTGCCCGGTCGGGCTGATCGATTTGTACCCGACCTTCACCGAACTGGCCGAAGTTGAAGATTCCGGTTATCGCGGTCCGGGCCGCAGCCTCTTCGATCGCATTCTGCAACGGTCGCCGTGCAACCCCGATCGCGAGTTCTACTGCGAAACCAAGTTCTCGAACCTTGACAAGCTGTTCAACTACAAGCGCGGCTTCGAAATGATGCTGGAAGTCAATCGCTTCAAATTTCACAAACGCGTAAACAAGCCGCTGCGCGAACTGCTGTTCAATATCGCCGAAGATCCCCAAGAGGAAAACGACCTCACCGAAGCTGACGCCGAGCGCGCCGACGAAATGCGCAAGCGCCTGCTGCGCCACGGTCGCCGCAACGAAAAATTGCGGCGCGAACGTCGACTGGCGAAAAAAATGAAGCTCGACAAAAAAACCTACAACCAACTCAAACAATTGGGCTACATCCAGTAGGAGTTTGCGGTGGACTTGCTGCGATCCACCTCGCTGGTCGGCGAAATGGCCGAAAAAGTGTGTGCCTGCCTACAACGCTATCGGCAAATTCAGGAATCCGAACCGATCGCCGTCGCCCTTTCCGGCGGCAAAGATTCCTGGACGTTGCTGGCATTGCTGAGCTGGCTGCGGCAGACCGGCAAACTCGCCAACGATCTGTTGGCACTGCATATTGATCTCGGGTTTCCCGAGGCCGAATCGCGCCTGTCTGCGTTGCGCGACGGTTGCCAAAGCGCCGATGTGCCGTTGCTCGTCGAAACAACCCGCATCGGACCGGAAGCCATCGCCGACGGCGGTAAACGTCCTTGCTTTCTCTGCGCGCGGCAACGCCGAAAGGCTTTGTACGAGCTGGCCGCGGCCAACAACGCGCGCCTGATCGCCACCGGTCATCATCGCGACGACGTACTCGCCTCGTTTCTGATCAACCTGTTCGAAAACCGGGAAATCAGCACCCTGACGCCGCGACAAGAAATCTTCGCCGGCCAGCTTATTCTGATTCGTCCGCTCTACGATATGCCCGAGCAGCGCATCGACGTCTTGTTCAAACAACAAAAATTTCCGGTCGTTTCGTCCGGTTGTCCAATCGACGGCAAAACCCGCCGGGCCGCCGCCGAAGCGGCCCTGGCGGCGCTCGAACAACATTTCCCCAACGGCCGCGACGCCCTTTTCACCGCACTGCACAAGGTAAAAAACAACTTTTTACCCAGCTAAAATAAAACACTTGTTTGGTAAAAATATTTAAATCCCGCTAATGAATTCTTTTCTGTGTTCCGATGAATACGAATGATTTTATAACATCGGGGGACTTGGGGTTTTCATCCTGGCAAGACATCGGTTACCGGGAGGGTAACCTGCTTGGTTAAACGAAAAACGCTGTCAATATCTTCTATACAAACAACCCTTTTTGGGTTAATGTCCCATTTTCGTTTGCCGCAAGGCAACCGAGAAATCGGAACACCGAGTCAGATTTTACAGCTTAGGAGTAGGCAACGATGACTCAGGCGTTTAATCATTCCCCCACCAGTGCCGAGGAACGTTTCCGTCTGTTGTTCAACGCGCAAAGTGATTGCGTGTTTCACATCGCCGGCAACGGCATGTTCCTCGACGTGAACAAAACCGCTTGCAAAGTTCTCGGTTACTCGCGCGAAGAATTGCTGAGTGCAAGTTTGGATCTGTTGGTCCCCGGCGACAGCCTGCAAGACAGCTACGAAAAAATTCGTCAATTGCGCCGCGGCGAACAAATCCCCGCCTATCGTAAACGTTTCCGCACCAAAGACGGGCGATTGATTCCCTTCGAAGTCAATGTTTCGGCCACCGTCGACGACAACGGCAATTTGATCATCCAAAGTATCTGCCGCGACTTGCGCCGGGAACTGGCGACCGAACGTCGCCTCAAGTCCACCGAATACTTGCTGCAGACACTGGTCGAGTCGGCGGTCGACGCGATCTGGGTCAAAGATGTCGACGGACGTTTCACCTTGATCAATCCGGCGATGGTCAATTTCTTCCAAATGTCGGCGGAGCAGATTCTCGGACGCACGGTAGCGGAGATTTTTCCTCCCGATCAAGCCTTGCGCTCCAAACGTGAAGACAACCAGGTGTTGCTGGAAGGCAAAACGGTTGCCGTCGAAAATCCGATTCAATTCGGCGACCGCAACATTCTCCTGCACATGGTCAAGGCGCCTTTGCGCGACGCCGACGGACGCATCATCGGTATGCTGGGCATCGGCCGCGACATGACCAAGGAACGCATGCTGACCCGTCAGTTGCAACAGGCGCAAAAACTGGAGGCCATCGGTTCGCTGGCCGGCGGCATTTCGCACGACTTCAACAACCTGCTGACCGGCATCATCGGTAATTTAAGTCTGGGCATGGACAAGCTGCCGCAAAACGATGACGTCATGCCTTTTTTCCATGCCGCGTTCAACGCCGCCGAAAGCGCTTCCCGCCTGACCCGGCAGTTGCTGCAGATTTCGCGGCGCCAACCCACGCATAAGATAACGCTCAACCTGGGCGACGTCGTTCAGGAAGTACTCAACCTGTTGCGTTCGACGTTCGATCGCCGCATCAAATTGGAACAACACATTCAAAAAGACCTCTGGCAGGTCATGGCCGATAAAACGCAGATTCAACAAGTGTTGATGAATTTGTGTCTGAATGCACGCGACGCCCTCGCCGAACGTTACGGTTCGGAAAAAAGCCCCAAAGAAGGCATGCCCTGGTGCCAGATATCGGCCGAGAACATTGAAATCAACGATCGATTGACGTTGCGTTGGGGTCAATTGAAACCCGGTCGTTACATTCGATTTACCGTTTCCGACAACGGCACCGGCATCGCGCCGGACGTGATCGATCGTATCTATGAGCCTTTCTTCACCACCAAGCCCAAAGGCAAAGGCACCGGGCTGGGCGTACCGATGGTTTACTCCATCGTCGCCAACCACGGCGGTTGGATGACGGTGGAAAGCGAACTTGGCATCGGCACCGATGTAATCGTCTACTTCCCGCAAGACAGCCAACCGGCGACGGTGAGCGCGGAACCGCAACTGTCGCTCGCCAACATCGCCGGCGACGGCAAAACGGTTTTACTGGTGGAAGATGAAAACACCATTCGCGATCTGCTCAAGCGCCTCCTCACCGACACCGGCTACCAGGTGCATGAGGCGACCAACGGTGCCGAGGGCTATGCGAAATTGCGGGAACTGTTTCCCAACGTCGACCTAATCGTACTCGACCTGATCATGCCGGTGATGTCCGGGCAAGAATTTTTACGTTCGATGCAAGAAGAAGGCCTGAACGTACCGGTGCTGGTTTGCAGCGGTTATACCGGCGAGTTGACCAAAAACGACCTGCTTGAACTCGGCGCGCAAGATTTCCTCGACAAACCGTTCACCCCGATTCAATTTCTACACAAAATCGGCGAACTGCTGCCCGGCGACGAAACGAATTCCGCCGACTGATTCCACCCCATCCTGCAAAACGAAACGGATTTTGCTATGGTGACGGCAAACGTAAGGAGCATGTGATGGGTATTCTGGCATGGATTATTCTAGGCGGTCTCGCCGGCGCGATCGCTTCCGGCCTCTCCGGTCAGGAGCACGGCTGTCTGATGAACATCATCCTCGGCATCATCGGCGCCTTCGTCGGCGGTTTTCTCTTTTCCTTCATCGGCGGGCAAGGCGTCACCGGCTGCAATATCTGGAGCCTGATCGTCGCCACCGTCGGCGCCCTGGTCGTGCTGGCCATCGCCCGCGCCTTCTCCGGTCCCCGCCACCGGTATCACTAAAGCAGTTGCGATGAACCCTGCGCCTTGCAAGATCGTCGCGATTTGCCTATCCTTCCGCGCATGAACCCGTCCGAGATCATCTACCGGCCGGCGCGCCCCGTCGACGCCGATCAAGTGCATCGACTCTACGCCACCGCCGCCGAAGAAGAAGGCTCGTTGGTCGAAGCGCCCAACGAAATCTCCGCCGAATTGATCCGCACGCGCATCCGCAACGCGACCAACCGGCGCAACCGCCTGTTTCTGGTCGCCGTCGAAGATACTCGCATTGTCGGCATGCTTTCGCTGGAAGGACACAAACTGCGCGCGCTTCGTCACCTGCGTTACCTCAGCGCCGTCGTCGAGCCGCAATTCCGGCGCCACGGCATCGGCACCAAACTGATGGAACAGGCGCTGGAATGGGCGCACACCACGCCCGAGGTCGAAAAGATCGAACTGCGCGTGCGCGAAAACAACGAAGCGGGCGTCGCCTTTTGCACCAAGTTCGGCTTCATTCGCGAAGGCCACCTCAAGCACCATTTGATGCTGCCCAACGGTCGCCGTCTCGACGACCTGGTGATGGCGCTGTTCGTCGACACCCCCCCGGCCGATGACTAAATCCCGTTCGACACGTCGCCCCGCCCGTTATTTCGGTCCGGCCGGACCGCTCGGCTGCCACGTCGGCATCGGCGGCGGCGTCGACAAAGCGCCCGCGCGCGGCCGCGACCTCGGCGCTCGCGCGATTCAGATCTTCGTCCGTTCGCCGCGCATGTGGAAATTCCCTCCGCTCGATCAAGACACGGCCGACGCTTTTCGCGAGCAGATCGTCAGCCAGGAGATCGTCGCCGCGGTCGCCCACAGCATGTACCTGATCAACCTCGGCAGCCAAAAAGACGATCTCTGGCAAAAAGGCATCGACGCGCTGGCCGACGAAGTCGAGCGATGCGCCCTGCTGGGCGTCGACCGCCTCGTGCTTCATCCCGGTTCGGCCGGCGACGCGGGCGAAAAAGCGGGGCTGCGCCGTATTCGCGATGCGCTCAACCGCGTCGTGCGCCGCACCGCAGATTGCCCGGTGACGCTGCTGTTGGAAATCACCGCCGGTTCCGGCGCGCACTTGGGCGCCAGCGTCGACCAACTCGCCTGGTTGATCGACCACCACAGGCAACCCGAACGCTTGGGCATCTGCCTCGACACCGCCCACGCTCTCGCCGCCGGTTACCCGCTGCACGAAAAGCGCGGCTTGCGCGAACTGATCGACGAAGTCGAAAAAAAAATCGGCTTGGAAAAATTGGGCTGCTTTCATCTGAACGACAGCCTGAAGCCTTACGCCAGCCGGCGCGACCGTCACGCGCGCATCGGTCAAGGCGAGTTGGGCGAGGCGTTTTTCGCCCGCCTGCTTGCCGACAACCGCCTGCACGGCATTCCGAAGATTCTGGAAGTTCCCGGTGGGGATGAGGCTTTTCGCGAGGATCTGCGCCTGCTGGCCCGCCTGGCCCGTTAGGCCGCACCGCTTTCCAACAACGCCCGCGCCGCCGCCCGCGCGGCTTCGGTCACCTTGGCCCCGCCGAGCATCCGCGCCAACTCTTCTACCCGGCCCGCCTCGTCCAACAACGTGACTTCCGTGTGCGTACGCCCGTCGCGAATAAGTTTGCTGACCACGTAATGCCGGTCGGCCAGCGCGGCGATCTGCGGCAGGTGGGTGATGCACAGCACCTGGTGGTCGGCGGCGACCTCGCGCAGCTTGCGCCCCAGGCGCTCGGCCTGCGCCCCGCCGACGCCTGCGTCGATCTCGTCGAAGATCAGCGTCGGTACCGGGAAATGGCGCGAAAGCACGCGCTTAATCGCCAGCATGATCCGCGACAACTCGCCGCCGCTGGCGATGCGCGCCAACGGACGCGGCGCTTCGCCGACGTTCGGACTGATCAACAACTCCACCTGATCCGCGCCGGTTTCGTCGATGCGTAAGTTCCCCAACTCGACGCCCGCAGTCAGCGACGCGAAATCGACGACCAACTCGGTGCCCGGCATGTCCAGGTCGGCCAGTTCGCCGGCGACCTCGGCGGTCATCTTTTTCGCCGCCTTCTTGCGCGCGGCGGTCAATTTCTTTGCCGCGGCCAACAACGCTTCGCCTTCGGCCTGCAATTGCTTGTCGACTTCGGCGATGCGACCGGTCAACTTTTCCAGCGAGCCCAATTCGGCTTCCGCATCGTCGCGCGTTTGGCTTATCGCGACCAACGAGCCGCCGTATTTTTTCTTCAACTCGCGCAGGGCATTGAGCCGCTCCTCGACGCTTTCCAACCGCGCCGGATCATGTTCGAGCGAATCGGCGTAATCGCGCGCCCGCGCCGCGACGTCCTCGGCGGTCGCCACCAGACCGCGCAGACCCTCGGCCATCTCGCCCAAACTCGGATCCAACTCGAGCTTGCCTTCCACGCGGCGCAGCAACTCGCCCGCGTCTTCGGCGACGGCGTTTTCCTCGCGGTCGTACAACACCTCGCTGATGTTGCGCGCCAGGTGCGCCAGCGTTTCCGCGTTGGCCAGCACCCGTCGCTCGACGGTCAGTTTTTCGTCTTCGCTCTCCTCGATGCCCGCGGCGTCGATCTCCTCGACGACGAAACGCAGATACCCCGCCCGCGCCGCGCGTTCGGCTTCACGCTTGTGTAAATCTTTCTGTTCGGCGGCCAACTCGCGGTATCGCGCCACCGACGCCGCCACCTCGGTCCGCGCCGGTTGCAGGCCGGCGTAGTCGTCGAGCACGTCGCGATGAAACTCCGGCCGGATCAATCCCTGCGCTTCGTGCTGGCTGTACAGGTTGAGCAGCGTCTCGCCCAGATCGCGCAGGCTGGTCAGGGTGATTGTCGCGTCGTTGAGCAGCACCCGGTTGCGCCCGGCTGCTTGAATCACGCGCCGGACCAGTACCTCATCCTGCTCGGAGGCGTTCAATTGCGTCAGGGTTTGCCGCGTGGGTTCGTCCTCGACGTCGAACAGCGCGTCGACCTCGGCGTCGTCGCAATCGGTGCGGATAATATCGGAAGTCGCCCGCCAGCCCAGCGCCAGGCCGATGGCGTTGACCAGAATCGACTTGCCCGCGCCGGTTTCACCGGTAAGCACATTGAGTCCGGAACCGAAGGAGACGCGCAGGTCTTCGATAACCGCCAGGCGCCGCACCGACAGTTCGCGCAACATGCCTCAGCGTTCTCCGTAGTGTAGTTTGCTGCGTAGGACGTCGAAGTAATTGCGTTGCGGGCTTTTGATCATCAGCAGCGGATCGGGGCTGGCTTCGATCACCACGCGGTCGCCCATTTTGATCTCGCGGCCTTCCTGGCCGTCGCAGGTGACGAACACGTCGGCGTCTTCGATCAACTCGATTTCTACCGTGCGCTCGGACGGCACGACGATCGGTCGGTTGGTCAACATGTGCGGGCAAATCGGTGTAATCGCCACCGCGTGCGTCTGCGGATGCACGATCGGTCCGCCGGCGGCGAGGTTGTACGCGGTCGAACCGGTCGGCGTGCTGACGATCAACCCGTCGGCGCGCATCGTGTTCAGGTAATGGCCACCGACGCTGATGCGCAAGTCGAAAATGCGGGCCAGCGCGCTTTTGGTCAGCACCACGTCGTTGAGCACGGTGTAATCGATTTTCTCAGCGCCGCAATGCACGCAGACGTTCAACCGCAGCCGTTGAATGATGCGCATGCCGCCGGAGATAATCGCATCAAGCGCCTCGGGCAATTCGTGCAAACGCACCTCAGTGAGAAAGCCCATGCCGCCGAGGTTGACGCCCAGCACCGGCACCTGCCGCCCTTTCAACAATCGCGATGCCGCGAGGAAGGTGCCGTCACCACCGAGGACGATCAACAAGTCGCAGAGAGCGAACAATTCTTCGTTGGGCAGCCCGCCCGGCAGATCGTACATCTGCGCCGCTTCGGTGGTTACCATCGGCGTCAGTTCGCGCTGCTTCAGCCAGCCGATCAATTGCTTGGCGGCGTTGCCGGCTTCGAACTTGGAGCGCTTGACGTAGATCCCGACGTTTTTCATCGCTACCAGACCTCCCAGTCATCCGGCACTTCGAATTCCGGCTCGGGCGCTTCCCGTTTTCCGAAAGCCTTTTCCCACAGCGTACCGCCGGCCAGCGGTTCGCGCTCCGGCAGGCGGCTGGCGATGCCGGGCACCGGATATTCACCCGGGTTTTGTTCGAGCGGCTCGAAATCACGCCGGCTCCAATAATGAAAATACACCGATCCCCACTGCATGCGATGATACGCGTAATCGTCGATGAACTGCCGCCGCCCGACCAGATCCTTAATCGGCTGATGGTACAGCGCCCGTCGCACAAACCACTCCGGAATCGGCTCCGGCGCAATGTCGACCATGCCCATCACGATCTTCGGTTTGGCCTGCGTAAGCACGTACTCGCTGTCGTAACGCCCGTGGCCGGCCATCGAACGCGAAAGGTCGGTTTCCGCATGGGCGATGTGTGCGTCGGTTAGGCCCACCAGATCGACGATCGGCAGCTTCGAACAATAGCCGATCGCACCGATGGGAATCAGGCCCAGCGACGTGTCCCCATCGTAAGCCTGCGCCATCTTTTTGCCGATGCTGCACCAGGTTTCTGCCTTTTTCACCTGCCCCGCGTAAATCAATCCTTCATTGCGGAACATCATGCCGAAAAAGATCGAAACGGGAATAAACAGGGCAATCGACACCCAGGCCGCCGGACGTAGACGCAACTCGGCGATGTTTGGATGTTTGGCGTTGATCGCATCGCGCAAGCGTCGCGCGCCTTCGGCCAAAAGCACCAGCAGCAGCGGCGCTACCGGCACGAGGAAACGCGACAGCGGGAAGTGATCGCCGCCGACCCAAACGATCGCCGCCAAGTAAACCAGCGTCGCCCCCAACACGCCGAACCACCAGTCGGGCATGCGCACCCGTTGCGCGGCCAATAGCGCCAGCACCGGAAGCAGCAGGTACGGCAGCAGCGTCACGTTGGTGAACCGCCAGAGGTAATCCAGCCCCATCACGATCAGATCCATCCCCGCACCGGCGGCCTTGGCGTAATAGGTGTTGGGTTGCCAATATCCGAAGTAGCTGTGCCGCCACAACAAGAATGCGCCGTACAGCGCTGCGGTGAGTGCGCCGTAGACGAACGCACGCCCCCAGCGCCCTTCGCGCTTGCCCAGCAGCAGCCACAGCCCCAACGGCGCGGCCATCGAAATGCCTTCGGGGCGCGTTAACGCCAGGGCGAAAGTCGCCAGCGCCGCCCCCGCTGCCGGTAACGGCGCCTTGCCCCGCTCAACCGCAATGGTCGTCAGGTAAACCGCCGCCAGCAGCCAGAACGCGGCCATCGTCGCTTCCATCCCGGCTTCGGCGTAAGCGATGGTAATCGGATGCACGGTGAGAAAAACCAGCCCCAACATCGGAAACGGGCGCAGGATCGGTTCGCTGAGCACGCGGCGGAAATAGGCCAGCGCCAACGCGACGGTCGCCGCGTGGAAAACAACGCCGACGTAAGCCGCCGCCTTGTGCACGGTTAAACCCAGTTTGGCCAACAGCGCCAGCACCAGCACCAGCAGCGTGTTGGAGTAGCCTTCCACCCGCTGGCCGACGTTGTAGACCAGGCCGTGCCCGTTGGCGAGGTTTTCCGCGTAACGGAACGAAATGAACGCGTCGTCGATATAGCCGAAAATGCTGACCGACAACAACGGCAGGTGCACCGCCACAATGGCGACAAATACAATCCAGGGCGCTAGTTTCCGCAAGATTCCTCCTACGATGTCCGGATGGGGCGGATTGTACCTTCGCCGCCGTCCCGGGTAAACCGCCGCGGGGTAAAAATGTCCGCCGCCGTCTGGCCGATGCGACGTGCCTTGTGGTAAGTTATCGCCATTGACGGGGTTTTTACGCAACACATGACGCAAGATTTATTTGCCGCCGAAAAAGACATCAACGCCAACGCGCCGCTGGCCGAACGGATGCGTCCGCGTAAGCTCGACGAAATCGTCGGGCAGGATCGGGCGATCGGTCCGGGCAGCATGCTGGCCGAGATGCTTGCCGCGGGCGAAGTCCCCTCGGTCATTTTCTGGGGGCCGCCCGGTTCGGGAAAAACCACGATCGCGCGGGTGATGGCGCGGCTGGTCGAGGCCCACTTCGTCGCGTTCTCGGCGGTGCTCAGCGGCGTCAAGGAAATCCGACAGATCGTCGCCGAAGCGCGGCAGCGCCTGAGCGGCACCGGCCGGCGCACGGTGTTGTTCGTCGACGAAATCCACCGCTTCAACAAAAGTCAGCAAGACAGCTTCCTGCCGCACATCGAGGCGGGCACGATTTCGCTGGTCGGCGCGACGACCGAAAATCCCAGCTTCGAGATCAACTCGGCGCTGCTCTCGCGTTGCCGGGTGATTACCCTCGATCCGCTCGAAACGGCCGACGTGCAAAGCTTGCTCGAACGCGCGCTGGACGACCGCACCCGCGGGCTGGGCAAGCTGGGGCTGACGATCACCCCCAAGGCGCTGGATCACCTGGCTCGGCAGGCTGGGGGCGACGCGCGGGTCGGGCTCAACGCGCTGGAAATCGCCGCCGCGTCCGAACTGCCGGAAATCGACGGCAAGAAGACGATTACATTGGAAATCGCCGAAAAAGCGATTCAAGCCAAGGCACTGTTGTACGACAAAGCCGGTGAACAACATTACGACGTGATCAGCGCGTTCATTAAAAGTCTGCGCGCTTCCGACCCCGACGCGGCATTGTATTGGATGGCGCGAATGATCGACGCCGGCGAAGATCCGATGTTCATCGCCCGCCGCATGGTCATCCTGGCCTCCGAAGATGTGTCTAACGCCGACCCGCGCGCGTTGCAGGTGGCGACCACGGCGATGCAGGCGGTGCATATGGTCGGCATGCCCGAGGCGCGCATCATCCTGGCTCAGGCGGCGACCTACCTGGCCCTGGCGCCCAAGAGCAACGCCAGTTACATGGCGCTGGAAGCGGCGATGCGCGAGGTCAAAGAAAAGGGCGCCCTGCCCGTGCCCAAGCACCTGCGCAACGCGCCGACGCGACTGATGAAGGAATTGGGCTACGCCGACGGCTACCGCTACGATCACGATTTCGACCATCGCTTCTCCGGCCAGCCCTGCCTGCCGGAAAAACTGGACGGGCACGAATATTACCAACCCGGCGAGGAAGGTCTGGAGGCGCAATTGAAAAAACGCCTCGAATGGCTGCGCAGCCACCGTGAACGATATAAAAAAGAGACCTGACCGCCGCACCGTCCGTTTTTTCATTGCCGCCGGATATGCTATAGTTTTCCGCGCTTTGAAAAAAGGAGACTCCCCGATGAAATCTCTGCTTGCCGTTTTTTTGATTCTAACTCTCGTGCTGTTTTCGTTCGGCTGCGAAGACAACGATTCGCGCGATTACAGCGATGACGACGACGCCACGCCGATTGACGACGATATAGTCGACGATGACGACGACGATATCATCGACGACGATGACAACGACGACGCCACACCGGACGACGACGATGACGACGACGACACCACACCGGTCGACGACGACACCACGCCGGTCGACGACGACACCTTCATCGACGACGACACCTACACCGACGACGATACCGGCGACGACGACACGCCCGAACCTCCGGTGACCAACGAAGCCCGCGCCGACGGCTTCCGCCTGTTTTACAAAGAACGTGTGGAGCGCATGTTGTTGTCGTGGAATCGTTACGGGATGGTCGGCGACGCGGCTTTCGGCGTAAACATCGGCAAAACCGCGATCTCGATCGACGGCAACGAGCAGGAAATCGTCAAAGGCGAGACCGACAACAACGACATCGGCGCGTCGATTTACGCCACTTGGAACGCTTACAACAACATCGGCGGCCGCGATGCCGAGTTGACGTTGATCCGCCAGTTCGAAGGCCTGGCTTTTTACGAAGCCGTCTCGGGCGGCGAAGGCTTCACCTCGCGCGAGGTGATTCCCGGCTGGACGCGCGTAATGGACGGCGTCAGCGACACGGTCACCCGCACGCGCTACGGCACGCCGGTGACGCCGCCGGTTACCTATCCGCCGGCGCTGGAACTGGAAATTCTCGATACTTTCTTCGACGGGCTGATCTTCACTTACCGTGAAAACCCGATGGAATATTACTGGACCTTCAAGCCGGTCAACGAAATGGGTGATTACGCGGTGACCTACGTCTTTTCCGATCCGCCTAATTTTCTGCATATCTCCAACTGCTGCGGTTCGTGGAAATTCAATCAATCGGGCGAGTGGGACGGCGGTTTCTGGGGCAACCACAACAGCCGCGACAACTTCCCCGACATGTCGATGGGTTTTCTGGCGGCGATGGACGCGGTAACCAACCACCGGCGCGACCTGCCCGCCGACGTGCTCGACGCCGCGGAAAACGCGGTGGAAGCGGGCAACCGCATCGGTGACCGCATCTGCTCCGACGACCACGTGCAAATGACCATTGACGAAGACGGCGACCTGGTACCCGGCGGCGAAGTCCGCCCCGACGGTCGCACCGAATGGCAGGATCTGGGCTCGTTCGCTTCCTGCCCGATGGTCTACCTGGCCCAGGCGATTTCCACCGACGGCCTGGATGTGCCGCTGCAGCCCTCGCCGATGCCCGGCGCCATCGAAACTTCCGCGTTGCGCCAGTTGTTCACCTTGATCGGCCTGCCCAACTTCCCGCTGCCGGTGATCAAGTGTTACTCCATCGACGACGCCTTTATCGGCATGACCTGGGAAGAAATTCTGAGCATGGAAATCTTCGGCGCGCCCTGGTACGAAATCGCTCTCGTCATCGCCGAGATTTTCCCCGATCTGTTCCCCGAGCTGCTCGGCTCGACCGGCGACGACTTCAAGGAAATGGAACTGGCGGTGGCCGCGCTTTGCTACTACGCCGACCTGACCGGCAAAGACGATTTGCTCGAAGAAGCCAAGGATGCGTTGAGCAACCTCATCGAGTTGCACTGGATTCTGGCCGAGTTGGTTTACGGCGTCGCCGACAGCCCGTTCCGCGAACTGCCGCAGGAAGTCTACGACGAGTTGGTCGAATCGACCGAAGAACATCTTTACGTCGCGGCGGTGGTCGGCCGGCTGTATGGCATCGAAGGGCCGGTGGAAGATCTGGACAACTTCAGCATCGGCGAATCGCGCAACAACTACATCGAAGCGCAACTCAATCGCGGCGACACCTCGCCCTACCCATTGCGTGACGACACGGAAATCATGGCCATCATCCAGAACGAACTCGACGGCAAAGTCGACAAGGAGCCCTGGATCGTCGAGCGTTATTGGGATCGCTTTGAAAGCGGCCCGCCGATCGTGCGCGACGGCGACGGCTACCAGGTGCAGGATTACGCCGGCGACTGGGCGTACGTGGACAACATCGACCACGCGATGTACTCGGCCAGCAAGTTGATGTTCGAGATGGCGTTGTGCACCAAGTCGCCCTGGACGCTGTCTTGCGACTGGGCGGCGCTGGGCTGCGAGCGTCCCGACCTGGATGCCGACGGCGGCGTCGACGCGGACGACCGCACGCTGTTCGACGCGGCCTACGCCACCTACAGCGGACAAACCTGCGATGCGGGTAATAGCTGGTGCGAAGGGGCCGACTTGGATCACAGCGGCGCGGCCGATCAGGACGACATCGACTTCATCGAAGCAGCGACCGGCTGCGTGTATTAAACAAAAATAATTCTGAAGAACCGACCCTACTTGGCGTGCTTGGGCACCAGAGCAACAACGTAGCTGGTGTCGGTGATAAACTTCACTTCATGTTCGAAGGCGGCGTCGAATTGCAGGGCCTCGCTGGTTTTGAGCTCGTGTTTGTCGCCGTGAATGGTCAACACCATGTGACCTTCCAACACCCAGGTGATTTGATAGCTGCCCAGATGCTGGTGCGGCTCACGGCTCGATTTGCCCGCCTTGCCTTCCGACACGCGCAGCGCCACATCGGCCAGGTTCAGCAACCGACGACTGACCGGCTCCATTACGTCGCGCTCTTCCTGCGTTCGTTCCACAATAAACGATGAAGATAGTTCCAGCAGATTGGCCGGCGTCATCCCAAAAAAATCGGCCAGCTTTTTCAGCGTCGTCAAACCGGGCTGGTTCTGGTTCGATTCGATCCGCGCCAAAGTGGAAAAACTGACACCGGTCTGCTCGGCGAGTTTCTCCAGGGTCACTTGTTTCCGATTACGCAATTCGCGCAACACCGAAAAATCAAAATCGCGCCGGGATGTACGCTTCATCGTGTCCTTCCGTCCATTGATTCGAAAATACCCTACCAGGATTTCAGGGTCCGTCAATCGATGCCGGACAAAGAAAAGGGGCTTTGACCTCCCCGATCAAAGCCCCGCTTGTCTCGCGGAGAATCAGTCGATCTCAGCTACCGCATCCGTTTAAATCCTCGTTGTTCTCGTTGTAATAGCCTGCGTTGTTTTTTTATGTATCGTTTTAGATGTCCGGTGCGGCATTGTCATCAATTACATCCTCACCAGACGATTTCGAGATAAACTGACAAAAACGTGAAAAAAAATGGTAAACTTAGCCAAAATCATCGGTGTTCACTTACTTATTTACTTTTGTCATTGAGTGCCTATTGACACTCGATGACTTTAACCATATTTTGTTGAGTATGAAAATGCAAACTACTTTTCGCGAGCATAAAAAAGCCAGGACGCGCGAGGCCATTATCAACGCAGCGGTCAAATTGTTCACGCGTAAGGGTTTTGAGGCGACAACCGTCGACGAAATTGCGGCGGCCGCGGAAGTATCCCGGCGAACGTTCTTCCGCTACTTCCCGTCGAAAGAATTGGTCGTTTTCCCGCACCAGCAATCGTACCTGGCGGAATTCCGCGCGTTGCTGGCGGATTCGCGTGATGGAGAACATCCCTTCACCACTCTGCGGCGGGCGTGCGTGAAAATGGCGCGGATGTATATGCATTCGCGCGAGGATCACTTGCTGCAACAACGCATCATTCAGGCATCGCCCTCGTTGATTTCCCGCGGCAACGAGTTCGACAACGACTGGGAAGAAGCGATTGCCGATTCTTTTGCCGACAGCGGTGTGAAAGAACGAACTGCCAGATATATCGCCGGCGCAGCCTTCGGCGTCATCAAATCTGCCTTACAGGAATGGTATCTCAACGATTGTCAGGGAGATCTGCCGACATTGGGTGATGAAGCTTTGTCCATACTTGAAGTCGGCGTCGGCAACACAGCTATTTTCGCGAAAACCGCGAAAAAATAACCCGACCGGGCGCTTACGGTTTTCACTAAACGATCCCAAAAACAACATCCGCCCTTCATTTACTGACTTGCCGTCTCTTCTTTCTCGTGATATCCCTATCCCAGGTTTCAGGTTGGGAGGAATTCACTATGTTTTATAAGAATAGGGTATTTCTTTTCGTCATCCTGCTGTCGCTGTTTGCCGCTTGCTGGCTGATTGCCTGCAGCGACGGCGACGACGATGACGACGACAACGACGACGACGACGACGATAACAACGACGACGACAACAACGACGACAACGACACCGGCGACGACGATACCTGTCCGGACGCCGACGGCGACGGATATACCGACGAAGAATGCGGCGGCGAAGACTGCGACGATTCCAACGGTTCGATTCACCCCGGAGCCAATGACATCTGCGGCGATTTCATCGACCAGGATTGCGACGGCGTCGCCGACGACGGTTGCACGTTCTGGGTTTCGGAAACCGTGCTGGAAGGTTACGTCAACAACGAAAACAAACGTTATTATTCGCTCGCCTTCCTCAGTGACGGCACACCGATCGTCGCTTACTACGAAGCCACCGGCATGAACCTGGTCGTGGCCGAGTACACCGCCGGCGGATGGGTGCATACGAACATCGACACCGATGGTGACGTAGGCATGTACGCCTTCATCGACGTCGACAGCACCGACCGTATCGGCATCGCCTATTACTACGCCGACGAAAAAGACCTGCGCGTGGCCTTCCGCGAAGAAGGACGCGGCTGGTCGATCGAAATCGTCGACACCCAATACGAAATCGGTCATCAATCGAAAATACGCTTCAACAACCAGGACGAAGCGCAGGTCTTCGCCTGCACGAAAAACGCCTGGGCGCTGAACCACTATTGGAAGCAGCTTGGCGAATGGCAGATGGAAAAACGCTTCGGTAACACCAGCTCGGATTTCAACGAGTGTTACGCAATCGACATGGACAGCATCGGTTACCCCGGCTTCGCTTGGACCGACTGGGAAGATTACGAGCCCTACGAAAAAGACGACGGCTACGACAAGATGCTCGCCGGCCGGTGGCATCCGCTCTATGGCTGGGAATACGAGTTGATCTGGATGGGCCAGAGCATCGACCGCGACTTCTGCGCCTTCACCTGGGCGGAGAACGATCAGCCGACGGCATTTTTCATTACCGACGACGTGCCCATCATTCAATTCGCCGTCCCGGTGCTCGGCATCTGGAACATTTATCAGCTCAACGACGAGACGATCGGCCCCAACGGACCGCTCAGCGCCGGCCACGACAGCGATGGCAACATCTACCTCGGCTACACCGACGCCTTGGGCGGACGGCCGCGGATGGCCACGCGGATCGGTCCAGCATGGTATTACGAGCATCCGCTTGACGACACCCAGTATGGCAGCCATTTGTATGTGCGGGTTGCCCCGGACGACCAACCGGCGTTTATTTTTACCGACGTCACCACCAGTCGTTTGATGTACGCCAAACGATTTGAGATTCCCGACGCCGAGGATGTCGATGACGACGACACCGGCGACGACGACACCGCCGACGACGACACGGGTGACGACGACACCGATCAATAAATCCGCACAACGAAAAACAATCAAGGCGACCGGCGCCGCGCGCGTCGGTCGTTTTCTTTTATAGCAGTGCGATCAACGCAGCCAGATCGTCCAACAGTTGATCGGCCTCGGCCAGATCGTCGTCGGCCAACGTGCTGCGCAGGGCGATCACCATGCAGCCGGCGGTCTTGGCGCTGCGAATGCCGTAAGGCGCGTTTTCCACCGCCAGGCAGACCTGCGGTTTCACGCCCAACGACATCGCCGCCGCCAGAAACGGTTCGGGATTGGGTTTGCCGCGCAGTACCTCGTCGCCGCAGATAACGACATCGAAGCGCTCAGCCAATTCGGCAGGTAGAATCTGCGTCAGTTCGCCGCGGCTGGTGCCGGTGACCAGCGCCGTTTTCAAACCGCGTTCGCGGCAGGCATCGACCGCTTCAACCGCTCCCGGAAACAACTTCGGCGCCCGCGCCATCTCGGCAAACGCCCGTTCCTTGGTTTCCAGCAGCGTCCGCACCCGCGCGCGTGTGGTCATCATCCCCACCGCTTTGATGAAGTCGCGCGCGCTGACCTCGCCCTTTTCGCCTTCGCGGCGATAGATTTCCATTTCGTCGATTTCCACGCCCAACTCGGCGCCAGCCCGCGTCCAGGCTTGCGCGTGGGCGCTCATGGTGTCGAGCAATACGCCGTCCATGTCGAACAACACGGCTTGAAACGAAGCAGCCAGGCCCATCGTCTGTCCTTTCGGGTCGTTGGCGGATTTACTATCCTAGCGGGCTTCGCCGGAGGCGCAAGAGCGGCGGATAAAATGAGCCCCCCGAAACGGCGGCTCCGGGGGGCGGGGAAGGAAAAGGATCGTTCGACCTACCAGAATGTCAGCGTTTCGTTGGTGTCGTCGTCGCCGGTGTCGTCGTCCGGGAGCGTATCGTCATCGGCATTGCCATCGATCGGTTCGACAATGCGCTCCACTTTGCATTCAACCGTCGAACTGTCGCACTCGTCGCCCAGATAAAAAATCTCATCGTACAGGCGCCCGCTGATTTCGGTCTTTTCTTCATTTTCACCGCTGATGGTCAAGCGGTAATGCTTGAGTTGCACCTTGATGCAATCGGTATCGCCGATGGGAATCTTTTCCGTTTCCAACAGCACGATTGAGGTGCCGAACACTTCGGCGCGGAACATTTCTTCCTGCTCGGCGCCGGCGCCGATTTTGCTCTTGTATACCGTAGCGGTGGAAAACGTGTCGTTCTGCTCGATCTCGAACAACCACTCCTCGTTTTCGCCGACGTCCTCCGGCTTACAGGTGTCCATCGTCGTTGTCATCAACGCGATGTAGCTGCCTTCGATATCGGTGCCGTAACTGGTCGGTTCTTCGTCGTCGTCATCGTCGTCATCATTAGCGCAGGAAAGGCTGGTCAGCGCCAGACCGGTGGCAATCGCCATCAAAACAATTAACCAGGACCAATTTCGCGGATCTTTCATCGCCCTCTCCTTTGGGATTTTCGGCAAATTTTCAAGCCTGAAAAGTCCCTTTTACACACGTGGATCGGCGAAAACCCACATAGATTGCTTGAAGTTTACCGACATAAGTATCGATATGTCAAGCTTAATTTGCTTGTCACACAAGATATTGATTTTTCAACTATTAAAACTTTCCATATATGGCGCATTTCGCTCATATCAACCTATTTTTCCACCCAACGGCCGCTATTCCCCGTACCGGCCGGTATGGTTAACCGCAACCCTTCGAAATCGCTTGCATTGAACCGTTCAGCATTGTACAAACAGGGCAACTGTTTTTTCGTGGATAACCTATTCGAAAATAGGGCGGTTGGGGTTTACGGTGGGCAAGCGGCTCAATCTTGAAACCAAAGTCGGCATTTTTTTTGTGACCTGCTTTGTCCTCATCGCCTTTATCAGCCTTAAATTGGGCAACTACGAACTCGGCGAAGCCGCCGGGTACCCCCTTTCGGCCGTGTTCGACACCGCCGCCGGCCTTAACGAAGAAACCCCGGTGTTGATGGCCGGTTTGCGCATCGGCCAGGTCACCAGCCTGCGCCTGGAACAGGGTCGCGCCCGCGTCTTTTTCAAGGTCAAAGGCGACTCCGAAATCCCCGACGACAGCTCCATCTCGATTCAATCGCGCGGTTTCCTCGGCGCGAAATACTTGGAAATCATGCCCGGCGCCAGCAAGAAAAACCTTAAACCGGGCGATTCCTTCGACAACGTCGCCATGTCCAGCGAGTTGACCGCCCTCTCGGCCCAGGCCGGCGACATCGCCGACGACATCAAGGCGATCACCGCCAACCTGCGCACCGTCTTCGGCGGCGAAGAAGGCGAAGAAGGCATCCGCGACATCTTCCGCGCCCTGCAGGAAATTTCGGTGCGGTTGTCCGAAACCCTCGAAGCCAATCAATCGCGGATGAACGCCATCGCCGCCAACATCGAAAAGATGACGGCCAACGTCGCCGCGATGAGCGAAGAAAACCGCAAGGCGATTCACGACGCGATCACCGTAATGCCGTTGATCGCCGCCAACCTCAACATCATCGCCGAGAACATCGCCCACATCACCACCGAAAACAACGAAGAGCTCAACAACGCCGTGCGCGGTCTCGCCCAATCGACCGAACACCTGCAATCGGCGATGGAGCATGTCGCTTCGATCACCCGTAAAGTCGACGAAGGCCAGGGCACGCTCGGGCAGTTGATCAACGACACCGAAACCATCGACGAGCTATCCGACACGTTGGAATCGGTCAACGAATTCGTCGGCCGCGTCCGCCGGCTGCAAACCCACGTCGAGTACCGCGGCGAGTGGTGGTTCGAGGAAGGCGACTTGAAAAGCTACCTCACCCTGCGCCTGCAACCGCGGATGGACAAATGGTACAGCATCTCGCTGATCGACGACCCCTTCGGCCGCGTCACCACCCGCACCACGCGCACCTGGACAACGACCAATCCCGGCGAAGACAACGAACGCACAGTGGAAGAAATCGAAAAGAAAAAGGTGACCACCGACACCTTTAAACTTTCGGCGCAGATCGCCAAGCGCTGGCACATGCTGGTTTTCCGCGGCGGCATCATCGAATCGACCGGCGGCGTCGGCGCGGATGCGCTGTTTTTCGACGACCACCTGCGCCTGACCACGGAAGCCTTCGACTTCGGCGCCGACACCAACCCGCGCTTGAAAGCCCACATGGACTTCCTTTTCCTCGACCATTTCTTTGTCACCTTCGGCGCGGACGACATCATCCATGAAGATGTGCTCGACGGTTACATGGATCCGCAATGGTTCGGCGGCGGCGGCATCCACTTCAACGACGAGGATATCTCGACCCTCTTCTCGCGTGTGCCCCTGCCCGACTTTTAATTGAGGTAGCCCAGCGCCCGCAGGCTTTCGATCGTCGCCCGATCCAATTCAATGCGATTGTCGTTACCGCTCAACGGAACTTGCGCGCGGCGCTCGGTCAGCGTCTGCCGCCAACGATCGAGCCGCCCGCGCAACTCGTCGACCTTCTCCGGCATCTCCATCGACAAATCATGTTGCTGTGCGATGTCGTCCGCGGCGTAAAGGCGATATTCCTGCTTATGCAGATCGGCAATCAGGTCAAACGCGGCGGTGTGCACCGAACGCAATTGTTTGCCGTGCTTGTCGAGGGAAGAAAACAACGCCCGCTTGTCCGCAGGCGCGAGCAAATCGGCGCCCATGGCGTAGGGTGGATTCTGTGCGC
>Ga0272444_10000636_pt1 | contig 36528 bp, 32 predicted proteins | sample SSMForm13_FD_201033 | JGI IMG/M metagenome (GOLD analysis project Ga0272444, IMG submission 201033) | Marine sediment archaeal communities from Little Sippewissett salt marsh, Falmouth, MA, United States - SSM-Form-13 | ecosystem: Environmental > Aquatic > Marine > Wetlands > Sediment ...
AACTTCTGCGTTGTGCTGCATTTCGCAATCATTCAACGTACGAAAAGTACGCCTCATGATTACAAAATTTGCGACGCCTTTTTATCCCGCCTATGTTTGGCGGGGGAGTTTGAACTTTTTACGAAACTGTCTAAATCGGACTTTTTACGAGTTCATCAAACTTCACAGTTACTGTAATGCTGTATGAAATACTGAATCTTCCTAATTTGGGTGGGCGCCAGCCGCTCAAACCGCACATGGTGCCGCCTTATTTGTATAGGATCCATAGAAAAATCAGCGGCGACTTTAACATCGCTGATGCTTTTAAACGCCAAATTTGCAAGATAAAAACCGCAGTCAGCCAATAAAATGTCCAGGACAAATGATTGACTTGATTGCTCTCGGCCGGGAATATAATCAAACGAAAGCCCGTCCATACTGATGTTATTAATTCTGCCGAACTTTGCCGGTTTGGATCGGTATACGGCACAGGCGATCTCTCCCATGCTTCTATCTGCGACGCGTAGCTGCCTAACGGAAACGGGCCGGATCAACGCAACGGCTCGTTTTTTAACCTGGGCTCTCTTATGTGCTCTCCGATCCCCCCTTTTTACCGTGTTTTTATCAATTAATGTAAGAAATGGTGACCGGTTCATAATCGTAACATCATGATCAGCTTCAGATAATTCATTGGCAGAATACATCCGGTCTGTTTGATTATCGTCAAAAAGATAAATTTTATCCATTTCATCTCCTATTTTTTCCTGTCTTTCGATAATCCGAAGCCATGAATCCAAAAGATCACTCAACAACCGCCCGGATAGTTGACGTTTTGTGTAATAAATGGAATTTATCGGTAATTTATTTTTTAAATTATATTACCGATTTTTCAATTTTGTCCATAGGGAGAATGCTTCATTTCTTCTGAGGAAATTTCCCAGGAGGGAATTGCCCCCACACAAAAAGGGGAATATTCCCGATATGGTTGGACATTAATGAGGGGTCTATTCTTACCATAAATCTATCAATGAAATCGATTTGTCATATTATCTTGCATCAATCCTGTGGATGGACTAAAATTCGAATCCCACGCCAAAATTGCTGATGACAATCAGTTATGGATGGGCACCAGTTACAAAGTTAATTACATCGGATTTAGTTTTAGAAGCTCGGGAAAAAACAACGCACATTAATTTAAGGGGAGGAAAAGTTATGGCTAAAAAACAAATTGTCTGCTGCACCGACTTTTCTGAAAACGCCGAAACCGCCTTTATAACAGCGCTTGAGATGGCGGAAAAGTATCAGGCCAAGCTTTTGGTTATTCACGTGTTTCCGCCGGTGATAAATCCTATGTCAACCGATATGGGACGGATGCCGCCCGAAGAGCCCAAGAAGAATCTTATTCTCAAGCTGGGGGAGCGGATGCAGCAAGAATACGGTGACAGGATCGGTGACAAAGTCGATTATCAGTTCATGGTTCTCGACGGTCATGTCTCAACTGAAATTTTGACGTTCCTCAATGAAAATCCTGTGGATATCGTTGTGATGGGGTCTTACGGGCTTTCAGGCATGGGGCTTGTCTTTTTCGGCAGCGTAGCCAAACGCATATCTTACAAAGCCCCCTGTTCGGTAATGATCGTTCGGGATCGTAAAAAGATCAAGGAAAAATCGAAATAGATAAATTCATGCCGTAAGGTAAAGCGGTCAGGCCGGCGCTCCCAAGGTAGTGTTCTGTCGCTTCAACAATTTCGCTTATCCTGGGAGGGCGGTTATAATCGAAGGTGGTTTGGCCATTTCATGAACTTGCCCTTTAGCTAGTGTCCATCCATAACTCGTTAATTTTTATTAAATTTGTCCATAGATGGGACGGTTTCATTTTTTCTTAGGGAATTACCCCCATACAAAAGGGGGAATATTCCCTATACGATAGGCATGTTTTTCCGCTGTCGCTCTGTGACGAGAAAGATTTTATCTGTGCCTATTTCCGCGTATGCTTAACAAAGGCACCGGGCAGTGACGAAACATTTTTTCTGCTGTAGAGCCGAAGAGAATGTCTTCAAGATTGCTACGGCCCTTGGGACCCATAACCACAATATCAGCACCTTCATCCTTAACGGCCTGGATTAGCTCCCGAAAGGGTATTCCAATCTTAATGACTTTTTTAACGGAAAGATGGCTGGCAGATATTTCTTCAATCAGTTCATTAATACGCTCTAATCGGCCTTCCGTTTTATCCTTTATAAACTCATCTTCAGAAATAGCACCGCTATACATTGCTGCCATTCGGATGGAGTTTACATCTCTTTCGTTAATTACATGGGTTATAATTATCTCTGCCTTTAAATCCTCGGCCAGCTCGGCAGCATATTTTAACGATTCTTTTGAATACTCAGAAAAGTCGCAAGCCACCATAATTTTACTGATTTTTTTCATTTTTTCCCCCTTTGTGGGTGCAAGTCTATTCGAACCTTCATCAATAAAAAAGCAAGAGACATGCCAAAAATGACTGTCGGAGATATGATGAAATAACACCTTGATAAGTCAAAATATTTTCTAAGACTGGATGGGATTCTTACTTTAGATTGGAAGGGAAAGGGTGTCAGAATTTTTTACAAAATGTAAAACCACAAATTATACAATCGCTTCGCGATTCTATATAACGCGGCTTCGCCGCTCTAAAAAAAGGAAATTCCCATACCATCAAGTTATTTCGGGTCTTCTCTAATTGAAGTCTCGAATTTAATTCCGTACTTTTCAATCCTGGAATGAAGGGTAGGTCTGGAAAGTCCGAGGAGTTTCGCCGCCTTTGAGCGGTTTCCATCGGTAAGTTTTAACGTTTCGCTAATAACGATACTGGTAAAGTGGCCCATGCAGGCATCAAAGACGTTTTCATCTGATTCAGAGGTGAGCATCTGATACACCCATTGCCGAATGGCCTGATCACCTTTTGGTAAGTCTTTGGCTCTGCCTGCATTTTCGCCCCTGATGGCCTTCGAGATGTCTTTCTGAGAAATGGGAGCCCCGCGGTTAAAAATTAATGCCTTTTGGAGTATATTGCCCAGCTCGCGAACATTACCCTGCCAGGGAGAAGCGGTAAGTATGTCCTTTGCCTCTTTGGTGATTCCCGGGTTTTCAATCTTGGCTTCACGTGAAAAGCGCGCCAGAAAATAATCGGTCAGTACCGGAATATCCTTGGCCCGTTCCCTCAGGGAAGGTAAAAAGATGGTGACCACCTTGAGCCGGTAGTAAAGGTCTTCACGGAAACGGCCCTGGTCCAAAGCCAATTCAAGGTCACGATTGGTGGCGGCAACAATTCTTACGTCCACGGGAATGGTGGCCCGGCCTCCAAGCCGCTCAATGCTTTTTTCCTGGAGCAACCGCAGGATTTTGGCTTGTATACTTAACGGCATATCACCTATTTCGTCCAAAAATATGGTTCCGCCGTGGGCCTGTTCGATTTTTCCCACCCGGCGATGAGCCGCTCCGGTAAATGCGCCTTTTTCATATCCGAACAGTTCGCTCTCTAAAAGGGTTTCGGGAATCGCAACACAGTTGATCACCAGAAAGGGTTTGTTTGCCCTCTGGCTATGCTGGTAGACGGCCCGGGCGACCAGTTCTTTGCCCGTACCGGATTCGCCTCTGATTAAAACCGTAGCATCCGTCGAAGCAACCCTGCCGATGGCCTTATAAATCTCCTGCATAGACTTGCTCCGCCCAATAATGGCATCCCGAAAACTTTCATCAGGTACGGGATTCATATCCACCGGCGAACGCATAAAACGCCCTGCTTCCAAGGCCTGCTTAATAACGGTTAACATGTCAGGAATATCAAAGGGCTTGAGAATATAGTCGAATGCTCCCATCTTGGTGGCTTTGATGGCGGTTTCAGTAGTACTGTAGGCGGTCATGATAATCACAGGAAGCTTGGACTCTAATTCGTGAATGACCTGAAAAGTTTCAAAGCCGTTCATTCCCGGTAAACGCATGTCCAGGATAACAAGGTCGGGAATCTCCTTTTCTATTATTTTAAGACCTGCTTCCCCGGAAGCAGCGCATTTAGAGTGATAGCCCTCTTCTTTCAAAAGCTTGTCGAAACTTTTGCGCAATTGGTCATCGTCATCAATGATCAGAATGGTACTCACGGTCTCATCCTTTTATCGGAAGCGTGATAATAAATGTCGATCCTTGGCCTTCTTTTGATTGGATATCCAGCCGGCCCTGGTGCTCTTCAACAATCCGGGCTGCAATGCTCAATCCCAGGCCCGTCCCTTCTTCTTTGGTGCTGAAAAAGGGTTGAAAAATGTTGTCGTGAATCGATTCGGGTATACCCGGGCCGTTGTCCTTTAGTCGAATTATTGCGACCTTGCCCGAGGGTGATTCGAAACCTTCTTCTTCCTGGATAACAATGGATCCTCCCTGTTCCATGGCCTCACATGCATTAATCATCAAATTAACAAGGACTTCCTTTAATTGCTCGGGATCAGCCTGGATCTCCGGAAGCGGATGTTTCCGGACCACATTAACGGTCACATCATATGATTTCAGTCTATGTTTCAACAACTGCAGCCCCATGTCAACCACTATAGAGGGACTGATCTGCTGCATTTTAAGCCTGGGCGGTCGTGAAAACTCCAGAAAACTCTGCACAATGGCGTCGGTATGGCGAATTTCCTCGGAGATTACATCAAAGTCTTCTTTCTGGTAATCGCTCAGCTTTAGGGAACGGCTTAGAGAAAACAGGCGCATTTTTACCGATGTGAGGGGATTGCGAATGCTGTGGGCCATTCCGGCCGCAAGTTTACCCACCATGGCCATCTTTTCGGCCTGCAAAAGGTGTTCACGGCTGCGCTCGAGCTCGATGTGGGTCTGGCCGGCTGCTTCGATCAAGTCGTGCACGCTGCGACTGATTGCCTTGACTTCATCACCCGACTTTTTCAACGTGCCTTTTTTATTCGCTTCCTGAGCCAGTCGCCGCAAGGGATCTAAAATCTGGTTTGCAAGAATAAAGGCCAAAAGGACACTCAGAGAAAAAACAACCAGTATAGCGGCTCCTACAATAAACCTGAGTTTCCGGGCCTGGAGCAAGCTTTCGTTTTTGGCCAGCATGATTCTTTTGGTATGAAAATTTTTGTATCTTTCGCATAATTCCAGGATGTTAAAAAAACGACTGCGAACTTTCTGGTGCAGTATAGCGCCTTTCTCCCGCTCTCCGGCCTTATAGTAGGAGATAACCTGGTCTTTGGCGTCAATGTAAAGCCGGTATTCCCGCTCGATTTGATCAATGGCTTGTTTTTGCTGCTGATCTTTAACCCGCAAGCGTGCGGTATTTAGCTGCTCATTGAATATCTGGCGGTACTTCCCCAGTTGCCTGAGCCAGTCGGGATCACCATCCAGAAAATAGTAAGATACAAAACCTTTTTGATTGATAAGGGAGGATTCAAAAGATTCTGCCGATTGGTATGCAACCAGGTCCTGGTCGATAATTTCGGCCAGCACACCTTCAAGGCGATAGGTATACCATACCGTTATTAGACCGCCCAGCAAAGTAATAAACACGAGAGCGAACAAAATCAGGTAAATCCGGTTGCGAAGATTGACACGATGCCACACTGAAATATCCTATTATATTTATACCTTACGTGGTTGTTGTTTTAAAAAAGGAACGTCCAACATTGAACAGACTGAACATCGAACATCGAACATCCAACGTTGAACATCGAATAATGATGTCGCTTCGCTCCCCAATTTAATTTCGATTGTTTCTAAAAATCCGATGTCAAACCTTAAACGACTTTTTTTAGTTGTTTTGATACTCGTAACAAAAATCTTAATTAAATCTTCTGTTTCGGCATCTTACTACTCAATCACCATTCCCTGTTCAACATTGGTTTTTTTTATTTATCATTCGATGTTGGACGTTCGATGTTCGACGTTCATCTTTTAATTCGTTGGATGTTGGACGTTCATTTTTTTCAGTAAACCTTCCACAGTCCTTCCGGCGCAAAAACAACTTAGCGCTAATGGGGCAAAGCCCCTAATCTCTTTAGTGTAATGTCACGGGCATTCCCATCAGAGGCCAGAGAACATAGGCCGCAAAACCCACCACAACCATGAGCATGATACTGGCCGGTATGCCGTATAAAAAGAACTCTCCGGTTGTAAACATCTTTGAATCGTAAGCAATTGCATTGGGCGCCGCCCCCACCAGCAGCAAAAACGGCATGCCCGCCGTTACCAGGGATGCAAAAAGAATCACTTCCGGAGCAACGCCAAGATAGGGAGCAATCACCAGCGCCACCGGCAAAGAGATGGCAATGGCGGCCACGTTCATGATGAAATTGGTCATAATCATGACAAAAAATGCGATGCTCAGCACGAAAACAAACCAGTTGGCTTTTTGAAACATAACCAGCCAGTTCACAGCCATCCATCGGGCGGCGCCGGTATCCCAGAGACAGAAACCGATGCTCATGGCGCCGGCAAACAGCAGGATAATGTTCCACGGAACATCTTCGAGATCGTCGAGATCGAGAATGCCGGTGATAAAAAACAGAATGGTTGAAATCAGGATGATAGCGGTCTTGTTAATCGGCTGTAACATCGGAACAAAAGAGCGCAGGGACATGGTCAGGATACAGGCAAAGACAATGGCGGCAGCCAAAATCTCTTTGCGGGTAATACCGCCCAGTTCGGCGTTGAGAACTCTGGCTTTTTCCCTCAGGCCGGGGATGACCTTTTTTTCGGGTTTGAAAAAGATCATAAAAAATCCCCACAGCAGAAACGTCATGAGCCAGCCGATGGGGAACATGTAATAGCTGAGCTGAAAAAAGGAAATGTTTTTACCCACAATATCGCTATAAAAACCGATGGCAACGGCCCCGCGCGCCGCTCCCAAAAGGGTCACGATGCTACCGGCCCCGGCTACATAGGCCATACCGATGAAAAGTCCTTTGCCGAATTTAGTGGGTTTGTCCCCTTCTCCGTAAAGGCTGTAAACCGCCAGCAAAAGCGGGTAAATTGTAGCTGCCACGGCCGTATGGGCCATGATATGCGTCAGGGCTGCGGTGACCACAAAACATCCCAAATATATCATGCTGGTTTTTTCTCCTACGATGACCAGCATCTTATACGCCAGGCGCTTGGTCAGACCTGTTTTGGTAAAAACCAGTCCGATAACGATGGACGCAAAGATGAACATTACCGAAGGATCCATAAAATCGTTAAATGCGACCTTGGCCGGACGAATCAGGTAAAGGGCCTGAAGGACACCGATGGCCAGACTGGTTATGCCGATGGGAACTACTTCAAAGACCCACCAGGTTCCGGCCAGCAGAAAAACGGCGATCGCCCCTTTTCCCTCCTTGCTCAAGGGAAAATGTTCTCCCATGGGATCTATGGCATCGGGCCAGGGAGATGAATAAAAAGTTGCTGCAAAAAGTGCTATTCCTATTGAAAGTAACAGATATCGTTTCCAGTCGAACTTGCCTTTTTCAAGGACCGCAGAATCGCTTGTCATATACCATTCTCCTTATCTGAAATATTATAACGGTTACTGATTCGATTCGGTTATCAATTATGCCGGACTCTTTGATTGCTTATAGTTCGCAGGCTTTCATGGCCCGGACAATCTCCATAAATACATCGGTTTTTCTTAAGATCCCCACGATCTTGTCGTCTTTCATCACAAGCAAAGACTGGTGATGACCCATAACAAGTTGATTGATCGCCCTGTCCAAGGTTACACCTTCATTAATGTATTCCCCTTCACCGGGAGTGTACATAAACTCTTTTACTTTTATCCGGGCGGCTTTTCTGCAAATATCATCCATGGGTTTATCCCAAAAGCGGAGTTCTTCGAGCATGGTCTCTTGAAACCGCTTGGTTAAACCAAAACGGGATAATGATCCCGGAATACCCATTGCTTCATATTTCGGTTCCAGGGCCCTCATTACATCCAGTTGGCTCACTTTACCGACAATATTATCATTTTTATCATATATCAGAACTGCCCGGTGCCGGTACCGAGACTTATCAAATTTTTCTTGTGCCTTTTCCAGAGCGATAACCGTCTCGAATAAAGTGGCATCCTCTGAAACCGTTGCATATTCCGCAAGCGGAACCATCAATTCTTTGACAAGTTTTTTTTTCATAACAACCCTCCTGAATCATTTGATATAGTGCCTTTGTCTTTAGGGATAAATGTATAGGTTGGAAATTTGTCGGCAGGATGTTATAGATATTTTCTTGTTTCTCTATCTGTAGCAAAGCCGTTATTTTCTGAACCAATCCCGATATACGGCGCAAGCAAATTTTAGAAATGATCTTGAAGTGAACAGCGTATCAGTCAGTATTTATAAAATCACAAGCCATCACCAGCCTCGTCTTTTGAGAAGGCCTTTAATCTCAGCTTGACGAATACGATCTTCATGTTCTGCCTTATTTTTATAAGCACTCATGATTTTTTCCACCAAAATCTCTGTTTCGGTAGGCTTCATAAGATAATCGTAAGCGCCTAATCTCATGCCTTGGATGGCCGTATCAACCGTTGCGTTTCCGGTGAGCATGATGACATGGACAAGTGGCTTTAACTCCTTGATTTCCTTTAAGGTTTGAATTCCATCTTTTCCCGGCATTAGAACATCCAGAATAACGACATCAACGTCGGATTCCCGGATCAGGCCCAAGGCTTCATCCCCGTCCAGAGCAGTTTTAACATCAAAGTCCCGCACCTCTAAACGCTGGGCAAGGGTTTCAACAAAATCTTTTTCATCGTCTACCAACAGTACTTTGATCTGCATGTATTGTTCTCCCATATACCGGTTATTCTTTTTCCTCATCCATAATTTTTTTAGCGGTTTCGAATTCGCCGGCTTCTGCAAAACTAGCCGCTACCATAGAGGATTCAAATTTTTTCTTGTAGGCATTTGTTATGGTCCGCATGAGCTTTTCGAATTCCACAGGTTTTTGCAGATATTCAAATACGCCCAACCGTCGGGCCTCTTTTTCATCTTTTTCCGATCCATGGCCGGTCAACATGATAATCTGAACGCCCGGGTAAGCCTTTTTAGCGCGCCTTAGGACTTCCAGCCCGTCAATACCGGGCATTTTAAGATCTAAAACCATAACATCCGGAAGATCTTCATCCATGGCCTTAAGGGCCTCTTCCCCGTTTAATGCAACACCTGATTTTACCTCTCGCATCTCGATTCGTTCAGCAAGGGTTTTTACGAATTCTTCTTCATCATCCACCAGTAATACTTTCATTTCTCTGTTCATTTTTATCACCTTGATTTATTTTTTAAAGTTTTCAAAAAGGAATCAGATTAGCCTTATTTTTTTCCGGTTTCCCAGTATCAGTTTTTTCAGCCTTTGTAAAGCGTGATCCGGCTACAAATCAGGAAAAATCAAACGCTAGCGGCTTATCTCATCCGGAAAGCGCAGCACAATCCCATTTTCGGTTTCATCTAAATGGGCAGATCCTTCCAGACAGGCGATAATTTCCTGTAAAACCGGCCAGTTTTCGGATTCGCATATATTCCGGACAAACTCGGATTGCACAGGAAGATCCCCTTTGCATACCATGTGAACAGCGTTCTTTCCCTCAAGTTTACGGATCCCGATATTAATTTCTCCGCCGGCGGACATAACAGTTAGACAGCATTCCAAACTCGCAAACAAGGCCATATGTATTTGAACGTGACGGGTAACAAGAGTAACGGGTGGAGTTTCTTGATCTGGGGGCACGGTGTTCAAAACAACGTGCTTGAGTCGGGCAAAGCGCTGCGCCAGTGTAACCAGTTGTTCGGTGGTTTCCTGAAGGTCAATCTTGGATAGGGTTTCATCAGTACTATGGGCAAATCTGTTCAACCGGTCCGTTAAGTTAACCCCTCGCTCGATCTGGTCTTTTATTCTAACAATAGAATTTTGAATTTTCTCCTGATGTTTAATTATAGCTTCCGGTGAAATGGATATGATGTCTCCCACCAATCCGGATGATTCTCTGATGATGGCCAGAACGTTCTTCAGTTCATGCGTAATGCCGGCGGTAATTTTTCCGAAAAAGGCAACCTCTTTGTCTTCACATGTGTTCATGGTTTTACCTCGTGAAAGAAAAACGGCTAGGGGTGACTTTCTATGGCTTCTTGCATTTTTTTTATTAATTCTTCAATATTTAACGGCTTCATCAAATAATCGAAAGCGCCCAGCTGCATGCCTTTAATACCCTCCTTTTCGGATCCTCGACCGGTCAGGAGAATAACAGGAAGTTGTGGGTGTTGCTTTTTGATTCGTCTGAGGACTTCAAAGCCTCCGATACCCGGCATCATTACATCCAGGATGACAATCTCGGGAGTATCCGCCTCAATCATTTGCAACGCAGCTTCACCGTTTAAGGCTGCCCGCGCCTGAAGCCCTCTTAATTCAAGCCGTTCGGCAAGAGTTATAACAAATTCTTCCTCATCATCAACAAGTAAGATTTTTAAGTTTTTCATTTTATTCTCCGGGACCAATTTTTGTCTTTTTCGGCAGATACACTGTGAAGGTACTGCCTTCTCCCTGCTTGCTTTTGACCTTGATGTCTCCGCCCATTTTTTTCACAATACCATAAGTAATCGCAAGACCCAACCCCGTACCGTTTTCCTGTTTTGTGCTAAAAAAAGGATCAAAAATACTTTTGAGTACCTCTTCGGACATGCCGCTTCCATTGTCCTGAATAGATACACCCACGGTATTCGAATTTTCTTCCCATGATGTAATTACAATCTCGCCCTCATTTTCCACCGCCGCAAGGGCATTGTTAATAATATTCAAAAAAACCTGTTGCATCTGTCCCCGGTCGGAATAAATACGGGGAAGATTATCCGCTAAGTGCAATATCAACTCAATATTTCGATATAAGGCTTCCTTTTCCAGAAAACCGAGTGTCTCTTGAATCAGTTCGTTTAAATCCAATTCTACAAGCTGAACTTCCATCCGGCGTGCAAAACCCAGCAAGCGATGGGTAATGGCCCTGCAGCGTTCAACCGATTTAAGTATCGAATCCGTCAGCCCCAGAAATTTTTCCTTATTCTGAAAATTATCGTCATATGCAACCAGGTCTTTCATCAAGCCTGCCTTTTCGTTGATGATGGCCATAGGATTATTGATTTCATGGGCCACGCCGGCAGCCAGTCTTCCGATGGATGAAAGCTTATGCGTATGTTGAAATTCACGGTAGGTTAATTCACGTTTTTCATCCGCCTCTTTTACCCGTTTTACAAGAGTGTCCGTAAGCTTGAAAACCACCAGAATTATTAACGCGACACTGGAAATAAAAATAAAAATCATTCGACTTCTGAGCGTATGCCAGGTGTGCAACACATCAGATTTGGGTTTAACCAGAACCAGAGCATATTCTGCACTTGAAAAGGGCGCACAAGCGATCAGTATTTCACGGCCCTGAGGGTCTGTTGACTCGGTGACAATGGGCTCATAATTTCCCCGGGGAAATGATAACGGGCATTGATCCATTATTTCCCCGTAAAATCTGGAAGAGGTCTGTATGATTCCGCTACGGCTAATTAAAAAGGCATCGCTTTCGGGATTCAGTCCCATGGAGGCGATAATATCGTCAAACTTGCTGGTATCAATGGTGGCACGAAGGGTCAAAGACGAACCGTCTTCTGTTCTTCTCAATACGGCAACAGCCACATGGGGAAATTTTCTGTACCCCATGAATACATTGCTGATGTAAGTTCCCTTGACCAGGACTTCCTGAAACCATTTTTGTTCTGAATAATCTTTCCCCAAAAAGTTATAAGGTCCGGCATAGCTCAACTGTATGCCTTTGTTATTAATTAAGCCCAAATCCACCAAACAGCAATATTCATTCATAAGTACGTTAAAAATGCGATTCATGGTCTTTTGGTTGGAAAGTTCTTCAAAAGAATAGGAAGAGGCAATGAATCTGATTACGGAAAGACGTTCTTCGAAAAAAAGCTCAAAAGTGTGCTTGGTCTTGTTTGTGAGTGTTTGCAATGGAATGACGATTTCTTGTTTAATACTGGAGTGATATTCATGCTGGTAAATGACCGCCATGATGATCAGGGGAATTATGGTTATCAGGATCATCAATATAAAAATATTTCTTCTGAGTATACGATACCGATTTGTAGCCTCATGATCAGACTCATGTAAGAAACTTTGGGTTAAACGGGTCCATAAGTTTTTGGAGTTCATTTTTCTTTTAATCCTTCTTATCGAAAAGAATGTCTCCGGATTTAAGCGTATTCTTATAATGCAACTTCAGAAACGATTTCACGGGAAATATCAATGGATTCCGAACCTGATGCGGCCGGATCGAATCCGGACGCAATATCATTCTCATAAAAGGATTCGGGTATTTTTCCAAGCATTGTGTACTATATTATTGTTTCGATTTTGTACAGACCTTTTATCTTCTATATCATATTACATATTTATCATAGAGACGAAAACTTGTAAACATCCATTCATCCAAAAACTCTCAGAGTAATTTCAGAACTCCTGACCTGTATACATAATTTCAACGTGATATGAAGGTTTAGTCGTAATTTCAGATGAAACAATTTGAACATCGAACATCGAACGTTCAACGTCGAACGTCGAATGTGGAAAGCGCTTGGCTTTGTCTTTATTATAAATGGTAGAATACATTATTCGATGTTCAACGTTGAACGTTCGATGTTCGACGTTCATCTTTTAAATGCCTTCAAGATGTTGATTCTTCATTAAAATATGTTGAATCTGAATTTACGCCAGGTCAGTAGTCCTGAATTTACAATACCCACTGTCTGTATACAACGCACAGGAAGGCACTTTTCCATTTTCCCTGATCCCCTTGTGCCATTCCGTTATGATAGAATGCTTGTGTCTGGGATATTGGAATTACAAATTCTTTTCAAAGACCCGTCTCACCACCACGAGCCATAATTCCAGATCCGCTTAAAGCGAAATTCCGTTATTCTCCCGCCGGGTCGGGTTGAGTCAAGCGAACTAAACTAACTTGATTCATACCATATTTTCAATTGACATCGCATGAGAGGTAGTATAAAAGAATTTGCTCAATTCTTAGTCAATCTTTTTCAGATTTTAGACCTTTGAAAAACGTTCAATTCCAGGTTTGGCTTAATGTCGTCATATATATTGCTGAAATGTTGAGGCTAACTGTTTAGGAGGAAGAAATGGGGAAAAATGGTAAATGGTGGGTAATTATTCTAATTTGTTTATTTTCGTTGCCTGTATTGATATCCCCTGCTTTTGCAGATGTATCAACAGAGGCTGCTTTAAATGGTCATGCATGGTGGTTCTGGCCGATTGTACTTTTTTTTGTAACTTTTATTATGGGGATATTTGCAGTACTTGGCGGTGTGGGAGGAGGGGTACTCTATGTGCCGATCATCAGCGGGTTTTTCCCTTTTCATCTGGACTTTGTTCGGGGCACCGGCCTTCTTGTAGCCCTTTCCGGCGCACTGGCAGCCGGTCCCGGACTTTTAAAGATGAACCTTGCGAGCCTGAGACTGGCAATTCCGGTGGCGCTTATCGCCTCCACCTGTGCGATCATTGGTGCCATGATCGGCCTTGCGCTGCCCACCAATATCGTTCAGATTGCCCTTGGCGCCACCATTTTAGGTATTTGTGCTCTTATGCTAACTGCCAAAAAATCCGAACTTCCTGACGTTCCCAAGGCGGACAAACTCTCTTCGGCGCTTAAAATATGCGGGATTTACCAGGAAGCCAGCACAGGCGAGATTATCGACTGGAAAATACACCGAACACCTCTTGGATTGGCCTTGTTCGTCATCATCGGAGTTATGGCCGGCATGTTCGGACTGGGAGCCGGATGGGCAAATGTTCCAGTGCTCAACCTTCTTATGGGCGCACCTTTGAAAATCAGTGTGGCAACCAGCAAGTTCCTTCTTTCCATCACAGATACGTCTGCGGCATGGATATATATGAACAAAGGCTGTGTTATTCCCATGATGGTAGTGCCCTCTCTTGTGGGAATCATGCTCGGATCTTTTGTGGGTGTCCGTTTGCTCAAAATCGCCAAGCCTACATTTATCCGATGGATGGTGATCGCAATTCTGGGTTTTGCCGGTATAAAAGCCCTGTCCAAAGGTTTGGGATTTTAAACACAAATTTGAATCTTACTGCAACTACAAGAATATATAATAAAAACAGGAGAAAGGGAAATGGACGAAAAATCGACGGCCTCTTTGGAAGCAACCCCCGAACAGATGCTATATGCCAAAATACTTGAAAAGGGCATGTACCTCGGGTTACTTATCCTTTTTATAACCTATGCCCTCTATGTATTTGGCATTATGGATCCATATATTCCGTTGGATAAAATTTCCGACTACTGGTCAATGAATGTGCATGACTATCTTGAACACGCCGATATCAAAAACGGATGGGCCTGGTTGGGTATGCTAAAATATGGGGATTTTATTAATTTTATCGGCGTTGCCCTGCTGGCAGGTGTTACCATCATATGTTATGCTGCAATCGTACCCACGCTCCTTAAAAACAAGGATACGGTTTATGCAGTTCTGGCGGTAATCGAAGTCATTATCCTTGGCGCCGCTGCCAGTGGAATTCTTGCCGTGGGGCACTAGCCCGGTTTGTTATTTTGTTTGTCATTTTTCACAAAATATTGAGCTATTTTTCTGAAGAATCGATCTCAAACCGTTTAATTTTGCGCCAAAGTGATACCCGGTCAATGCCCATTATTTTTGCCGCCTGGGTCTTATTACCGTCGCACTTATCCAGTACCCAGTTAATGTAGTTTCTCTCCTGTTCCTCCAGGGTGGGAAGCTCGGAATCGTGTCGGCGGTAGGTTTCAACCGAAAGATTGCTGATATATTCCGGAAGATCACCCACCTGTATCTCCGTTCCGCTTGCCAGGGCCACGGCTCTTTCGATAACATTCTCCAATTCCCTGATATTGCCCGGCCATGTGTATTGACAGAGTAATTCCATGGATTCCCTGGTAATATTTTTAACATCCTTTTTCATGGCCTGACATTTTTGAGTCAAAAAATGATATGCCAGCAGCGGAATATCACCGTCACGATTGGATAGAGAGGGAAGTTTTATTGTAATCACGTTGAGACGATAAAACAAATCCTGCCGGAAATGACCTTTTTCCACATCCTCCTTGAGATCGCGATGAGTGGCGGCGATGAAACGCACATCAACAGAAATCGGTTTTTCTCCGCCAACCGGCAAAATCTCTTTTTCTTGAATCACACGTAATAGTTTAACTTGCATAGTCAACGGCATATCCCCGATTTCATCCAGGAAAACACTTCCGCCGTCCGCCACCTTAATCAGGCCTGCTTTTGCTTTTGTAGCGCCGGTAAATGCATCCTTTTCATGGCCGAACAGCTCATTGGCCATCAAATCTTCTGTGAAAGAGCCGCAATTAAAGGCTATGAATTTTTTTTCTGAACGAAGACTCAGCTGGTGGATTGACCTGGCGACCAGTTCCTTGCCGGTTCCGCTTTCTCCAAGTATCAGGACATTGATGTCAGAAGGAGCAATCTGATTGATGGTTTTCTGGACCTCTATCATTGTACTGCTCTTACCCACTATAGAGGAAATCTGCACGCACCTTTTGAGCGTTTCTTTAAGTTCCAGATTTTCAAGTTGTAAGTGTCGTTTTAAAAGAGCTTCTCTGGCGATCTTGCGGACTTCTCCGATCTTATACGGTTTTGCAATATAGTAATAAGCGCCTTGATGCATGGCCTCGACGGATGAATCCACGGTGGCATAGCCGGTTATCATGATGACTTCGGTGTAGGGTTGAAGCTCTTTTGTTTTCCGTAACACCTGCATCCCATCCACTTGCTCCATTTTCAGATCAGTGATGACCAGATCAATGCTTGTTGATTGAAGCATTTCGATGGCTTTTTTCCCGTTGTTTACGGAGATGACGTCATATCCTGTTTTCAAGAGGATATGTTCGAGATTTTTACGCGCGATATCTTCATCTTCCACAACAAGAATGATTTCTTTATTCTTCTCCATAATATAGGAATTTTCTTTTTTGGGACACAGATGAACACAGATTGTCAAGATTCTTAAATTGCAAAACAACAATATTATCTGTGTATATCTGCGAAAATCTGTGTCCTATTTAACAATATTTGAAATTAGAGATTAGGAATACCAATAGTCTCTTATTCAGGCTGATCATAAGGTAAAAAACAGATAACAGTTGTTCCTTTTCCGACTTCACTGGAGACTTTAATTTTTCCGCTATGTTGTTCAATAATGCCGTATATAATGGAAAGCCCCAGACCCGTACCTTTGCCGACTTCTTTTGTAGTGAAAAAGGGGTCGAAAATCTTTGAAATAATTTCTTTCGGGATACCTTCCCCCGTATCTATCACCTGGAAACAAAACCCGCTGTCACTTTTCTGTTTGCAAGCCTTGACGGTAACCTCCCCGCCATTTTTCATGGCCTGAACGGCATTTACGATGAGATTGATTAAAACCCGTTCAATTCCTAAAGGGCCGACAGTGGCCTGGATATCATCGGGCACGTCCACTTTAAGAGTTACATTCTCCGGCACCTGTGATGTAACCCGTTTGATTGCATTGTCAACCAGATCCTTAAAATAAACCTGTCTTAAAGTAAGAGATCTCTCCCGTGCAAATTCCAGCAGTGATTTAACAATTTCCTTACTCCTTTCCACCTCTTTTTCCGCACCGATTAAAAGCTCTTTTTTATATTCAAGATCCTCGTCTTCCAGCTCTTCAATCAATATTTGAAGGGACGTAGAAATATTATTCAGCGGGTTGTTCAGTTCATGGGCCACACCCGAAGTCAATCTCCCCAGCGAAGCCAGTTTTTGGGCCTGTACCAGCTCTTTGTTTCGTTTGTTCAGTTCCTTGATCATACTATTGAGGCTGGTCACCAGAGATTCAAATTCGTCGCCGGTATGAATTTCCGGTATGTTTTGAAAATCCCCTCTGGCTATTTTTATAATGGCATTTCCAATGGTTTTTAGAGGACGATCCACATTAAAGATTAAAAAAAGAGCAACAAGAACGGACAGGATAAAAACAGGGGCCAGAGCGATCAGATGGATCATCCTGGATTTTCCGATGAGGTCCCGTGTAAATTGACTTTCCTTTTTTACGATTTCTTCCAATTCACTGGTGATAATTCTCCCCTGCTTTTGGATGAGTTGGATAACATCCTGCGGTACCATTAAGTGCCCGTCTTCTTGCATCTTTAAAAGTTTTATAAGAGAGTCTTTATACTCCTTAAGTTCGATTAACCGTTCATCCAGATTTTTGGCCAGTGTATATTTCGAATGCTTGCTCAAAATATCATAAAGGATCTCCTCGGCTGCATTTACATAGTTTAGGGTCTGATCAATATTCTTTCTATCAAATGTTAAAAAGTAGTTTTTCTCGTATCGGCGGGCTTCCAGAATGGTATTAAAAAGATCGAACTTTCTTTCAATGATCTGAATCTTTCGATTGAGAATATACTGGCTATGATAACTTCGCAGCCAAATTAACCCGCTAATTACCATAAACATCCCAAAAGAAAGAAAGATCTTTTTTCTGATACTGATTTTCATAATTATTTAATTTTACTTTGTTTGTATCCTCCGGTCAAGAACGAAGGTTATTGAATTCCATAAAAGAAATAGAGAATTGTAAGTTCAACCGCTAAGAACAGGACCGTCATAATAACGCCTGCCTTGGCATAGTCCACCGTTCGATAGCCGCCGGGTCTCATGATGAGTGCATTGACCTGATGCGTCGGCAGCACAAAGGTGTTGGAAGCAGACAACCCAACAACCAGCGCGGCCATTCTAGGGTCACCGCCAGCCATAACTGCCATGTTCATGCACAGCGGAACCAACAAAACCGTTGCACCCACATTGGAGACCACCAGGGTGAAAAAAGAGGTCATCACGCCGACGGCAGCCAGAAGAACAATAGGAGACGGCTGGCCAAGCATTCCCAAGATAAATTTGGCGATAAAAGCGGCTGTTCCGGTTTTTTCAAAAGCCATCCCCAATGGAATCAGGCCTGCCAGCAAAAAAACCGTCATCCAGTCCACGGCATAATAGGCTTCATCCACCGAGAGCACGCCGGTGATGATCATTCCCAGGGCGCCGGACATCAGGGCCACCGAAAGCTGAATTTTAAAAATAATTATTTGCGAAAGCGCCACTGCCAGCCAGATAACAGCCAGTTTGGCCTTTTCAGGGCGCATAATTTCACCTTCCAGAGCCGTGGCAAAGGTAAGCGCACGTGGCTGGGGCTTATTTCTTAATATATGAAACCGGTCCCAGGGGCCGTGAAGCAACAGGGTGTCGCCCATTTTTAAGCGGACATGGGTCAGGCCGCTATATATAATTTTTTGGCCTGTAAAAAGGGCTACCGGATTGACGCTGTATTGCTCTTTGAAGTTGATTTCGCTCAGGGTTTTGCCGATCATTTCCGAGCGGGGTGAAACCACGGTCTCGGTCATGCCGGCGTTGGTCGGAGCCAGATACTCGGCAAACACCTCCAGGCCGTCTTTGATGATCCAGCCGTATTCTTCGGCCAGTCGGCGGACCTTTTTTCCTCTGCCCACCACAGCAAGGTCGTCATTGGCTGAAATTACGTTGATGCTGCGCGGTACGTAGCCTTTTTCTTTTTTGGCTGCATAATTAATGGCCACGACGGTTACCAGAAATTTCGCTCTGATGGCCAGTTCTTCCAGGGTTCTGGGGTTGGTAAACGTTTCCGGAACATGAAGTTCGAATACATGTTCAAGTCCCTGATACTCATCCATCAGCATGGCTGTTACGTCCTTCTCCTCATCGCCTTCGGCCGCAGGCAAAATAAACTTGCCGAACAATATAAAATAAATGATTGCGCTTGCCAGCAGACAGATTCCGATGGGAGTTTGGGTAAAAAGCCCAAAGGGTTCCAGTTTTTCACCTCCCAGCACCATTAGATCGTTCAACAAAATGGTGGGACTGGCCCCGACCAGCGTGATGGTTCCGCCGATGATGGCGCAGAAGCCCATGGGCATCAAAATACGTGATATGGGAACCCCCATTCTTTTGGCAATCCGCTGGGCCGCTGGCAGAAACAGTGCGGCGGCACCGATATTTTGCATCATACTGGAGATGATGCCCACGGTTCCGGATATGAGGGTAATCACCTTTTTTTCACTGTTGCCGGCCAGTTTGATAATGGGACCGGCAACCTTGTTCATTACGCCGGTCTTATCTAACCCGGCACCGATGATGATTACGGCAATAATAGAGCAGACTGCATTACTACTCAATCCCACAAAGGCTTCTTTAGGAGATACCAGGCCAATAATAGGGAGCATGACCATCATTATAATTCCAACCACATCGACTCTTACCCACTCAAAAATAAACAGGATAATAGCAAAAACCAGAACAATCATTGTTAAAATCATCTCAGGTGTCATTAGGAGTCATTCCTTTCTGCAAATTAATCGAGACAGTTGAAAAACGTCCCCCTCTGTCTCCCGCCAATGTCGAGACGTAAGGTTCAAGGCCCGGGATCTTCGACTTGGCTTTGAATCCCGCTAAAAACGGGGAACATTTTTTAAAGACCCTATTCGTGTTCACTGTATTTGGTTTCGAAATCCAGTATTAATACAAATGGTTATTGGTCTTTACTTTCATTTCTGAATTTAAAACACAGCCATAACGTAAAGGCCACTACTACAAGACCGAAAATGAAATGCGTGTCCATATCTACCTCCGTCATATTTTATTAAAATATCTGTTGTGTTACGTAATTTTTGCTCCAGTAGTCAGCATCATTCGTGCCAACTTTATTAATCGTAATGGATATTTCTGATATCATTAAATTTATTAAAGAAGCAGCCATAGAAAAAATTTATGCGCGAAGCGTTGCAAAATGCAACCTTTTAAAGTAAAAAGCTTCATTTTATAATAAATTCATTCTATTATATTGTGTTGCAAAAAAGAATGGGGTGTTGCAAAATGTAATGCTTCGTGGAAGGATGAGGGGCAAAAAAAATCCGGCCCTTTTACAAAGGCCGGATGTCAACTTACATGCTGTATATAAGCTATGGTTTTTCAAGTTTTTGTCATCCACCACCGGTGATAGCGCCATTGTGAATTGAAAAAAACAGGCAATTGCTTGGAACACCCAATGTCTTATTATACCATGGAATAAACGTACAGATTTCGTCTCAGTCTTTCGCCTTCTTCAATTCTGCTTTCCGTACGATTTTCCACCGATTCCGAAACCACAAAAGCGATGTCTTTATGCTCTCTGGTAACCATATTCAGAGCCTCGTCAGGCTCGCTGAACATAACAATATGATCAAAAGGTATGCCTTTTTCAGATGCCGCTTCCTGAAATAGACCGGCATTCTTTTCAGACATGCTCTTAAACTCCTCACAGACCCGATTGTGTGAGGATGAAAACAGCTTGAATGTTTCGCAGGACAAAGGAGCGGTATTTAAGGCCAGAATTTTATAAGACATCCGCTGGGCCATATCCAGAGCATAATCAATAATCTCTTTTGAAAATTTGCTTTCTCTGCCCATTACCAGCAGTCTTGTGGGTTCCTGCTCTTCTCTTTGCTCCGCCATTGTTTCCATGGCATAATCGGATTCACCGGCTTCGGCAAAGGTGATTGCCTCCTGGTACTTGTCCATTTTATTGCCGGCCCTGCTCAACTTTTCTTTGATTCTCCCAAAAATTCCTGACATTGTAATACCCTCCCGTCATCAGATTTATTTTTACATTTTATTTATTTCGCATTAGCAACCACCAGCGGAACAGCAAGCTTCTCTTTTATGCTGGCAATCGCATTTTTCTTTTTAGACAAAACACCCGTCTTATCCACATCTTCACCAGAAGAATTATAAACGGTTAAAACAACATCCCGATGCAAATTGACATAATCAATAATCTCTTTTTCGGGGCTGCCCCGCTTCATTGAAAAGTGACACTGAACCCCTTGTTTTTGCGATTCCGACAAAAGGCGCTTAATTTGTTCTGAGACTTGGGCCATGATTTCTTTTGCACTTTCGTGTTCGCCGGCTTCGGCAAAAGCCGCAGCCACCATGGAACCTTGGAAATACATCCGGGCATAGTCGGTCTTTTGTCGCATTTCTTTAAGATATTTATTGTAATTTTGCGGCCGGATAATCTGGAAAACCTTTAATTCCGCCTTTATCCGCTTGCAGAGTTCTACGGCATAGCGAAATGTCTTTGAATCAGGTGTAATTCCATCAATGGCCAATAACACTTTTTTCATTTTTATCCCCTTTTGCAGTCCAACACATCATCACTGCTACATACGCAGTCTCGGTCGGTTTTCCTCCCTGCGCTGGATACGAACATCTGTACGTTTCCGGCTTCTTTTTTCCGGTTTGTCATGCAGGATATCCAGAGCTGTTTCATGTTCACCGGCCTGGGCGAAAGTTATAGCTGCCATCAATCTGTCGAATGTTTCTTTAAATTTAAACATGGCTGAATTCCTCCTTTGAAAAATGTGTTAAAAGTTTTTCCTTTTTGCTGATGTAATATAGCATCTTCCGTGCCACCCCCATCAGCATCGCCATATCGTATTGAATTTATTATTTTTATCTGTACATTCAGGGTGGGTAAGGATCAGGCTTTAACTGTTACAATTTGCAATGCTTTTTCAAACCTCTATAATTTTTATAATTAAAATAGGCGGTTATAATATATTGCAGAAAAGAATCGTGGTATTGCAAGTTGTAACGTCACCCCTGTGCTACATTTATCCCCCAAAAAAACCGTTGCGAGTCTGATCTTAATCTGTTTTATTCAGAAAAAAGCCCAATGAGGTAAGATCATGCGCATATTTAAAAGGGGAAAAGGACAAATTAAGGAACTGCCATCGGAACTGGATGAATTAGAGGAATTAAAAGAAAATGTTATTAAATCCAAGATGCCGGAACCGGTGGAAAAAGTCGCCTTTAAGGAAATAGAACGACTCACGAAAACCAGCCCGTCCAGTGCAGAATACACCATCGGCATTAACTATATCGATTATCTGGTCAGCCTTCCCTGGAATAAAATGACCGATGACAACCTTGATATTAAGCGGGCGGAATCCATCTTGAATCAAGAGCATTACGGGCTGGCTCAGATTAAAGATCGGATTCTCGAACATCTTGCAGTCAGAATATTAAAGATGTCCCGCCGGCATAATATTTTGGTTGTGGATGATGAAAAAATTACCCGCCGGAATCTGGAGCATGTTTTTAAAAAAGACGGTTATCAGGTCAATACCGCTGCCAGCGGAGCCGAAGCCCTGGGTTTTCTGGAGCAAAACGCCTTTGATGTCATTGTAACGGATCTTAAAATGGGAAAAGTCGATGGAATGGCGGTTCTGGAGAAAGCAAAAGATATTAATCCGGCCACGGAAGTGATTATCATCACCGGATACGCCACGGTGTCAACGGCCATTGAAGCCATGAAAAAGGGATCATACCACTACCTGACAAAACCCTTGAAGCTTGATGAGATCCGATCGACGATCCAGAAAGCACTGTTCAAGAAAATGGTTCGGCTGGAGCCCAAAGGCCCTGTTCTCTGTTTTGCCGGCCCCCCCGGTACCGGCAAAACTTCTCTGGGGATGTCCATTGCCCGGAGTCTGGAACGAAAATTCGTACGCATGTCTTTGGCCGGAATGAAGGATGAGTCTGAAATAAGGGGGCATCGTAAAAGCTATGTGGGCGCATTACCCGGCAGAATCATCCAGGAAATTCGACGGGCGGAAACCAAGAACCCGTTGATTATGCTCGATGAAATCGACAAAATCGGTCGTGACTTCAAAGGAGACCCTGCCGCTGCGTTGCTGGAAGTTCTGGATCCGGAACAAAATACTCATTTTGTTGACCACTATCTGGATGTTCCCTTTGATTTGTCACGGGTGATGTTTATCGCTACGGCCAACGCTCTTGATCTGATTCCCGGCCCGCTTCTGGACCGTCTGGAGGTCATTACCCTTTTGGGGTATACTGAAGAAGAAAAAGAAAAGATCGCCTCTAATTACTTAATACCCAAAGAAATAGAGGAAGCCGGTCTTTCGGATAATCCCCCTGTTTTTACTTCGGAGGCAACCCACAAAATCATCAGGGAATACACAAGAGAAGCAGGATTGAGAAATCTTAAACGCGAAATATCTTCCGTTTGCCGTAAAATTGCCCGGGAAGTCTTAAGCGATAAAAATGAAAACCCGCCGAAAATCATAACTCCCGAAATGGTGGAGAGCCTGCTGGGTCCCGTAAAATTTTATTTTGAAGTCTCTGAAGCCAAAGAAAGAATAGGTGTGGCAACAGGCCTGGCATGGACTGAGGCGGGCGGACAGATTATTTTCATCGAGGCCGCCAAGATGAAAGGAAAAGGGAATCTTATCTTAACCGGTTCACTGGGTGATGTGATGAAAGAATCTGCTCAGGCCGCGATGAGCTATATTCGAAGTAATGCCGGATCATTAAATATTTCCGACAGGATGTTTGAAGACTATGATATCCATATCCATGTACCGGCAGGTGCGATCCCCAAGGATGGTCCTTCAGCCGGCCTGACCATCGCGGTAGCTCTTATATCTTTGATAACAGACCGCCCCTGTAAAAGAGATGTTGCTCTCACAGGAGAATTGACCTTAACCGGCAGAATTCTTCCGGTGGGGGGAGTAAAGGAAAAAGTTCTGGCGGCTCACCGGGCCGGAGTAAAATCGGTTGTTTTTCCCGCTAAAAACCAAGCCGACATCAAAGATATTTCGGAAGATATTAAAAAGGATATTGATATCATCAAAATAAATGAATTAAAGGAGGTCGTTGATTTGGTCTTAAATTAGTAAAGTGGTATGGTTATAGGGGACACCTTGGAACAAAAAGAAATTGCAAAAAGGTTTGTTGAGGGTAATCACGTTTGTAAGGCAGACCGGTATCATTTCCTGTGCTTACGATTTTCAAGTGATTTACATTATAAAGTGAATTGAAATAAAGTATTATATATGAAGCAGCAGAGTTGCGATCTTGAAATAGAAAAACACACTCAGGATATCAGTAAAGGTTGTAACAAAAGGTCCGGTAGCAACAGCTGGATCAATCCGATAACGGTGAAACACCAGAGGAATACTTGAAGCCAAAGTAGCGGCCAAAGTCATAGAACATATCATGGCAAATCCCAGCACCATTCCAAGCTCCCACATTTCAAATCCATATTTGAACTGTGCAAACAATGAAAGCATCGCACCATATACAAAGCCGAGACAGAACCCAATAGCAAGTTCCCTGAGGATAATACGCCATATTTGGTTGATATCGATCCGGCCTGTGGCTAATCCTCGCATTATACTGGCGGAAGTTTGTGTCCCGACGTTACCACCCATACCCATAATGATCGGCATAAAGGCAGCCAGGTAGACGAGTTTGTTTAGACTTTGCTCAAAATGGGCGACAACATAGCAGGCAATAACACCTCCGATCCAACTGGCCAAAAGCCATGGCAAACGTTTGCGGATGCTTTTAAAGATGGTCTGGGTTTCAATATACTTTACGCTTCCGCCAAGGCCTGCCATTTTCAAGATATCCTCTGTGGCTTCCTCGTGGATAATGTCAATGACATCATCTATCGTCACAATCCCAACCAATTTGTTGTGCTCATCTATAACCGGCACCGCAAGAAAATTATAATGGGCGGCAATTTGGGCTACTTCTTCCTGGTCCGTATGGGTCCGGACGCTCACCACGTCGGCGTCCATAATCGACTTGAGTTTTGTAGCAGGCGGGATAACGACCAATTGCCTCAAAGATACGACACCTTGAAGATAGCCGTAATCGTCAACCAAATACAGATAGAACGGCATTTCAATATCGATGTATTCCTTCTGCAAAGCCTCAACAGCCTCTTTTGCCGTGGTCTCTTGATTTAAAGCAATAAAGTCCACAACCATGATGCCACCGGCGGTTTTGGGGTCGTAGCCTAGCAGCTCCTCAACATCCTTGGAGCCTTCCTTTGTCATGAGATCCAGAAGGGCCTTGGCACGCACATCAGAAATTTTTCCAAGAAGGTCGGCCACATCATCGCCGGGCATCCGTTCAAGAATCTCTGCAACTTTCTCGGCTGGTTCGGCTTCGATCAGGCTTAGAACTATTTCGTGTTCAAGTTCACTGAAGAGCATGGCCTTTTGTTCAACCTTATCGAAGAGATTAAAAAAGGCTTTCTGTTCGCTTAGTGAAAGAAACTGGAAAATGCCGGCAAGGTCTGCCGTATGGGTTTTGTTGATAATATTATGGAGGTTGTCAGTGGCTCCTCGTCTGAGGAGTTTCTTTATGTTTTTACTAAGAAGTCGGGTGCGGTCTACGAACATTGTTTAATCCCTCTGAGGCGCTTCCTCTCTTATGGCAATTTGTGAACTGTAAACACAAATGATTATAGGAAGAGAATCACATCCTTGTCTTTACTTTTATTGATAACAAAACGCTTTACGATCAGGTTGTTTAATAACCAAAGCAAGACCTGTGCCAAAATTTTCAATATTAGATGGTTGATTGGAAATCAACAAAAATAGGGGGCGAGAAGACTGTGTTAGCAATGATATTTGTGTCAGGGAACGGATTTTTTCAAAAGGATTTGAACTTTGGGAATATTCCAGATGAAATCGTGCATTTTGCAAGCCGCTTTTCTTGCAAAATTGCACGATTTTAATTTCAAAGCCCCCTAACTGTTCTGCACACCCATCTTAACCTATTGCTATTAAAGCTAATCTTTTAATTGGCATCAAATCTGCTTACCAATGTTGTCACAAGTTATACAATCGTTTAACTATTCTATATAACGCGGCTTCACCGCAAAAAAAAAGGAAAGTTAACAATCCATGCAATCATATGATAAAAAATATAAGATCTTACTCTTTCATTCTCGTATGTGCTTCGATACTTGGCCTTATGAAAATCTGACCTTGGTGAATAGCCCGGCGACGTGCCTTCACAAAGCAACGGAAAATAATTATGATCTCATTGCAATTTTCCACGAGTATCGGTCGTTGAGAGAACGTGATTCCCTGGTTGAATTATGCTCCATGTTAAAAAGAAACAGTCATACCCTTCATATCCCTCTCCTTTCCCTTCTTCCATCAAGGCACAGGAAATTGATAGAATTCCTTCAGGATATGGGGGTGGATTATACCAGGTTTTATGATGCGACCAATCCTGATTGGCAAAATTACATAGAAAGCCTTGCGGCGGAACCCTCTGAAGAATGCAAGATAGGCAGGATACTCTATGGGATATGCCCGTATATAAATTACTTTCCCATCGGCCAAAAAAAATCAAGAAATATTGCATTGCGGCGCTTATCGAAACCGGTTGGTCTTGGGCTCTTATCGTTTAAGGCAACTTTGTGAAACATCTAACCATAAAATTTGTGAATATTTTAAATGTCCAATATCTTTTTAAATAAAATTAATGCCAAGATTAGATCCTTTCGAATTTCGGAATCGCTTTTTCATTCCCCTGCACGCAGTATCATTCTTGGGTTCGCATTGCTCATCTCCATAGGGACAAGCCTTTTGATGCTGCCCGCAGCTTCGGCCGGTAAACACCTTGGATTTGTAAATGCACTCTTTACATCAACCTCTGCGGTATGTGTGACTGGCCTTACGGTTGTCGATACAGGAAACGCTTTTAGTCCATTCGGGCAGTTTATCCTTCTGATCCTGATCCAGGCCGGGGGTCTGGGCATAATGACCATGTCAACACTGTTCCTCATGCTGGTGGGCAAAAGACCCGGTCTTGTCGGGCAAACCGTAGTCCAGGATGCCTTCACGCATTCAAGAGAACGAAATATTTTTTCTATTCTTAAGGATGTTGTTCTCTTTACCTGTGTGATCGAGGGACTGGGGATCGTCCTGATGTTTTTCTATTTTCTTCCAGGAAATAACATAAAGCAGGCGCTGTTCTTATCGATATTTCATTCAATCAGCGCTTTCTGTAATGCAGGATTTTCCGTATTTTCGGACAGTTTCGTCGGGTATCGGGAAAATTGGGCTTTAAATCTGGTGCTTTGTTTTTTAATTATATCCGGCGGTATCGGCTTTTTAGTATTGTCCGAATTAAAATTAAAGTTTTCCCTCAAACGTCCTTCCTTGTCTCGTCTTAGTCTTCACTCAAAGTTAGTGCTGTCAACAACAACCATTTTGCTTGCTTCCGGTACATTTTTGATTACCGCTATGGAGTGGCACAATACTCTCGCGCCGCTCTCGGTGCCGGGCCGGTTTCTGTCTGCTTTTTTTCAGTCTGTTACCGCCAGGACCGCTGGGTTTAATACGTTACCCATCGGCAATATGGCCAACGAAACTCTTTTCTTGCTTATTTTACTCATGTTCATCGGTGCATCTCCGGGTTCGTGCGGAGGGGGTATTAAGACCACCAGTCTGGCAACTCTGGTCGTACTTGGGACATCCCGTTTTCGCGGTCATAAACGTCCTCAACTGTTTAATCGTACCATCTCAGAGGTAAGTGTCGGCAAAACTATCAGCGTAATGATGCTTAGTATGATTGTGGTGTGTGTCGGCATCATGCTCCTTTTAATAACAGAAATTGGGGAGGTGGCTCATCCACAAAGCCGGGGGAAATTTTTAGAATTGCTTTTTGAGGTGGTCAGCGCTTTTGGCACGGTGGGACTATCCACAGGAATAACACCAGGACTTTCTGTAATGGGCAAAATAATTCTTTCCGGTATCATGTTTGTGGGACGTCTGGGCCCCTTAGTGGTCGGTGTGGCCGTAAGCCGAGACACTGTGTCACGGTATCACTATGCAGAAGAAACCATCATGGTAGGATGAAAGGATATGAAACAATTCGCGATCATAGGGCTTGGAAATTTTGGTTATTATCTTGCGACCAACCTGTATGAAAAAAGACATGCTGTGTTGGCTATCGATAAGAATATCAATCGGGTTCAGAAAATTAAGGACAAAGTGACTCAGGCAGTGGTAGCGGATGCTACGGACATAAAAACTCTGGAGACTCTGGGCATAAAACAGATGGACGCAGCTGTTGTATGCATCGGTTCGGTTATTAGTGACTCAATCCTTGCGACCCTTAATCTCAAGGATATTGGTGTTAAACGTGTGTTTGCCAAGGCTGTCACGGAGCCCCACGGCAGGATTCTCCACAAAATCGGAGCATTGGAAGTTATATTCCCGGAAAAGGATCAGGCTGTCTCGCTGGCTGAGCGCCTTCATAATCCCAACATTCTGGATTACTTGCCTTTTCTCGATGGATACTCTATGGTTGAATTGTTATCCCCCCAAAGTTTTATTGGGAAGGACTTGAAAGAACTCAACCTCATCAACCGATATGGTGTTCAGGTGTTAGCCATCAAAAAGATCCTTCCAGACCAGTTAAATATGATTCCAAAAGCACAGTATGTTTTAAAAGATGGAGACATCCTGATTTTACTCGGACCGAATCATGCACTCGATTTATTGCGTAAAAAAGAAAAATAATTATTGGGACATGCGTATATCAAACTTTTATAAAAGCGATTTCGTGAAAAGTACTTTTATAACGTACAAGGAAGATATGAAAAAAATAATGGAACATTCCTTAACAAAAGCACTGACTCCAGCCCCGACCCCCAAAGAATTATTATCCGGGTCTTCACCAAAAAAGCGGCTGAATCAATGGCTTGCGACCGGAATCTGCGGAAATGATATCAGCTCTTCCTGTCTCTATGTTTCAGCAATTGCTGCAGTTTTTGCCGGTGTTCTGGCTCCGCTGGTACTGTTGTTGGTTGTTTTTCTTCTCTATCTCTACAAAAAGGTTTATACGGAAGTTGTGGAAGCTCTGCCCTTGAACGGCGGAACCTATAACTGACTTCTCAACAGCACATCCAAGTTTGCCGCGGCCTTGTCAGCCTGCATGACCATCCTTTCCTATATTGCCACAGCGGTCATCTCGTCCAAAACCGCTGTTGAGTATCTGCATACCGTATATCCAACGGTTAGCGTGCTTGAGGGGACCATCTTTGTTCTTGGCTTCTTTGCCGCTCTGGCCATTATCGGGATTACCGAATCCGCGGTGGTCGCTCTGACCATCTTTATTTTCCACATGTCCACATTAACAGCTTTTTGCATTTTTGGCTTTGTCAATATGCCGACTGATTTTCACATTTTTAAAGAAAACCTCGGCACATTGCCAATGAGTCAAGACCTTCTTGTTGCGATCTGTTTGGGTTTTTCTGCGGCCTTACTGGGCATCAGCGGATTTGAAAGTTCTGCCAATTTTGTGGAAGAGCAGGACGTGGGTGTCTTTCGAAAGACCCTGCGCAATATGTTAATTGCCGTGGCGATATTTAACCCCCTGATCTCCGTTCTATCACTAAACCTTTTGCCCCTGGACCAAATTATTTTCCACAAGAATTATCTTCTTTCGGAAATGGCCCATCTCATGGGGGGAAACACGTTTAAGATGATCATCGTTCTGGATGCCGCCGCCGTGCTATCAGGGGCGGTATTGACGAGTTTTGTGGGTGTCACCGGCCTGGTTCAACGAATGGCTCTGGATCAATGCCTGCCCCAGTTCCTGTTGAAAAAGAACCGCAGGGGAACCTCCCATCGTATCATTATCAGTTTTTTTGTCCTCTGTTCTTCAATCCTTCTGGTTACCGGAGGGAACCTGCTCTCGCTGGCAGGAGTCTATACCATCTCCTTCTTAGGCGTCATGACTCTGTTTGGTATCGGGAATATACTCCTCAAAATAAGACGCAAGGAGCTTAAAAGAACCTACCGGGCAGGCTGGATAACTATTCTCGTTGCCATAACCGCCACCAGCCTGGGAATGCTGGGGAACGTTATCATTGATTATACCAACCTCTTATATTTCTTACAGTACTTTATCCCCACAGTCTTGCTGGTTGTGCTCATGTATCTTCGCATTCCCATCCTGAAAACTGTCTTACAGCTGTTAAATAATCTCATGACCCGGTTTTTGCTCTGGAGAAGCACTGTTATCGATCGGATAACCACGATAACCGAACAGAAAGTGATCCTATTTACCAGGGGTGGGAAATTGGGGCTTTTGCATTCCGCATTTAATTACATCATAAAGAACGAATCGAGTCGATCCGTAGTTGTTATACATCTTTATAACCATCCGGAACAAAATGAAGAGGGGCTTATTAAGGATAGTCTTAAACCACTGGGTGAGATATTCTCCATGCTGAAGGTGCAGCTGGTTGTGAAAAAGGGCAAATTCGGCCCGGAGATAATTGATGCTGTCTCAAAAGAATTCCATGTGCCGGTGAACAATATCTTCATCGGCGCTCCCGAAGAAAAACACACGTTTTCCATACAGGATCTGGGCGGGGTTCGCGTGATCTTCTATCCAGAACAAGCGGTTATCATCTTCATCGCAGGGTAAACGTATTTGATCTCGGTACAGCGTAGCGACGGGGTTTTTCTCTTGGAAATCCACTGACTGTTTGAAGGGCTTTAGCACGCGTTAGCCCTGATCCTCATCACCTTTGGTATTGCTTTCTTTTTTATTTAATTTTAGAGTCAATTGTCAAAATGGAAGGCTTGTGGTTTCGAAACCGCCCGGTTATTTAATGATGACTAAAATATTTTCAATAAAAACAAAATTTTTCATTATCATTCTTATCCCCGCCTTGATTCTGCTTTTTGTCATATATCTGGATTATGTGCATTTAAGTTCCCTGGGTTCCAGTGCAGAGCACATTCTGTCAAAAAACTACAAAAGCATTCAGACAGCGCAGCAGATCAGACAGCTTATGGATGAGAATCGCAACCAAATTCTGATGGCTCTTTTTCAAGATACCTTAACCGTCCAAAATGATTTTAGGTTAAACCGAAATATTCCATCTTTGCTCACGATCTGCAGAGAGAACATTACCGAGTCGGGTGAAAAGGAGATCATTGACAACTTAACTGAAAATTACAAAAAATATGACCCATTATTTTCCGGTTTTATGGAAAACCGTAAAAACTCTATCGGAGTTAATAAGCAATTCTATGAATTTCTTTCTCTAACCGCTTCATTTATTTCCGATCTTAATCATCTGGTTTTAATCAATGAAAAAGCCATGGAGGCAGCTGAGCAGCAAACCAAACTCATCGCAACAAGAGCTTTACAGTATTCCATGGGCCTGCTTTTGGCAGCAATGCTGTTTACTGTTATTTTCAGCTATATCCTTTCATCAAAAGTCTCCCGACCGCTGACAAAACTAGCCCGAAGCCTCGCCAAGATCAAGGAAGGCCAAGGAGAGTATCCTCAAATTCCCGTAACGTCACATGATGAAATCGGATTTTTAACATCGGAATTCAACAGACTGTTTGAAAGACTTGAAATCTACGATCAACTCAGTGCGGATAAGCTAACGGCCGAAAAGTTAAAGGTTCGTCAGGCCGAAGAAGCCAAAGCCCAGTTTGTGGCCGACCTTTCCCACCAGCTTAAAACCCCCATGACATCTCTTTCCATGAGTGTAGGCGTCCTCAATGAAAAAATAAACCGTTTGTCGGAAGAAAAAAAGCTAAAATTACTGAAAACGGCCAGAGAAGATTGCTTCAGGTTATCGGCATTGATCAATGAACTTGTTGACATTGCAAAACTTGAAGGCCGGCTTAGACCTCGTACAAAAGAACGGTTGGACATAGGGAAAGTCATTCATGAATGTCTTAGACCCATTAAAAATCAGGCTGAAGAAAGAAAAATCTATCTGAAAATAGACATTGAACCGGAACTTCCCTTCATTGCCATTGACTCTCTTCGATTTCCATGGGTCATCACGAACCTTGTAGGAAATGCCATTCGATATACGGATCATGGCGGAAGAGTTACCCTGAAGGTGGACAAACATGGAAGCAGGCTTTATTTCCGCTGTATTGACACGGGGACCGGCATTGAAAAAAAATACCTGCCAAAAATATTTGACCGTTTTACCCAGTTTTCTGAACGGGAAAAAAGTGGTGCCATCGGATTGGGACTGGCGATTGTCAAAGAAATCATAGAACAGCATGGCGGGGACATTGCCGTAGAGAGCGAGGTGAACAAGGGAACGACCTTTACATTCTGGGTGCCTGTGGGCAGTGAGGAATTCAATGAAAAAAGTACTCCTGATTGATGACGACCACAACATTTTAACCACCCTGCAGATCCACCTGGAAGATGCTGGAATAACGGTTCTGTCGGCGGAGAAGGGCAAAAAAGGGCTTGACCTGTTCGAACGGGAAAAACCTGAAATCGTGTTTCTGGATCTAAAGCTTCCGGACATGGACGGACTCCAGGTACTCAATAAAATCGCCGGTTCCGGGCTCAAGACCTATGTTATCATTATTACCGCATACGCTACCATCGATACCGCTGTGAAAGCGATCAAGATGGGGGCTTTCGATTTCCTGCCCAAACCGTTCACACCCGAGCAAATTACACATCACCTGGAAATGATTGCCAAAGTCAACGGTTTGGAGTCGGAAGTTGAAACACTAAAAAACCAGCTCAAGGGAATTGTCAGACAAGGAGATTTTCTTACCCGTAGCCGGAAAGTTCACAAAATACTAAAGATGGCCCGGCAGGTGGCGGATGCCGACACCGGCATTCTGATCAGCGGGGAAAGCGGAACCGGTAAAGGAGTGCTGGCAAGCCTGATTCATGCCTGGAGTCCACGACACTCAGGGCCCTTTATCACCGTGAATTGTACAGCGCTTCAGGAAAACTTATTAGAAAGCGACCTCTTCGGCCATGTTAAAGGTGCGTTTACCGGTGCCGTGAGGAGTAAAAAGGGTAAGCTGGAATTGACGGACACCGGAACCGTGTTTTTGGATGAGGTATCGGAAATGTCTGCGGCAGTTCAGGCAAAATTCTTGCATTTTTTACAGTACAAGGAATTTGAAAGGCTGGGAGATACCCAGATGATTCGGGTGGATGTTCGCGTTGTCGCAGCGACAAACAGGGATTTGGAGGAACTGGTCCAGGAAAATAGGTTTCGAAAGGACCTTTTCTTCAGACTCAACGTGATTGAACTGTACTTACCTCCCCTTCGAGAACGCCCCGAGGATATTCTTCTTATCGCCGAGCATTATCTTGAAAAATTCACCCGGGTTAACCATAAGGTCATTAAAGGATTAACAGAACCGGCCATAGAGGCTTTACAGTCTTATCCCTGGCCCGGGAATGTCCGTGAGTTGGTCAACGTCATTGAACGGGGTACAATTCTCTCACATAAGGACCATTTGGACCTACAAGATCTTCCGGTCCATATTGTAAACTATAAATCTGAAACCCCTGGTATTTTAAAAATGCAGTCTCTGGCAGAAGCTGAAAAATTTCATATCAAGAAAGTGTTGCTGCATTCATCATCAATCGACGAAGCCGCTCGTGTTCTGGGTATCGATCCGGCAACTTTGTGGCGAAAACGGAAAAAATATCAATTGGACTGAAAAATAACCTGGGTCACTTTGGGTGTAAATCAAGGCCGTTGGTAAACGCTGCTCCTTGTCTATTGACAAATCGTGGCTCCGATATCAGGTTTCAGGTGTCAGGGTTAAGGGGGAAACGAGGTGACCAATAGCAATTATATGGTTCTGGAAGGACCTCGAGGTTCATAAAAAGTTGTGTCGATTACAACATATTGATATCTCTTGTTGAATGGATTGGAGAAAACATTGAAGCGGAAAGTCCCAGAGCGAGAACGCCGCTGGCAGTTAGCTGAGGAAGCGGCAGTGTGTATGGCGCAAATGATGAATCTTTCTCTCAGGACCAGCCCATTACTACTGAACATGTTTCCTGACACCTGACACCTAAAACCAAATGGCCATGGCAATCTTAGCAAACAAGAGTCTTGATTTACACCCGGTCACTTTTTAGTGCCCGAACGAAAACCAGGACTTTTAACTAAAATCAAGGAAGACCAAACAATGAAATATAATCACCTGTTCGGTCCGGTGCCTTCACGACGGCTGGGAATTTCCCTTGGCGTTGACTTGGTTCCATTGAAAACCTGTACATTAAACTGCATCTACTGTGAATGCGGACGAACAACCGATTTGACCGTAGAGCGCAAAAAATATGTGCCGTTACGAGCGGTTAAAGAAGAACTTACTGATTATTTTGCCAATAATCCAATACCGGACTATATTACCTTTTCCGGTTCAGGTGAACCCACTTTAAATTCAAGCATCGCCGATGTGTTACATTTTATCAGAAATCATATCCATGATATTCCCGTGGCCGTGCTGACGAATGGTACCTTGTTTTCTATAAAACAGGTTCGGGAAGATATTAAGGATGCTGCGGTGGTCATACCTTCACTGGACGCGGCAACGGATAAAGTATTCAGGAAGATAAACCGCCCTTATCCTGGGTTAAAAATTGATACAATTATTGAAGGAATAGTAAAGTTCAGCAAAGAATATAACGGACAAATTTGGCTGGAAATCTTTATAGTCCCCGGCATGAATGATACGAAATATGAATTAACCGCTTTAAAACAGGCCGTTGAAAAAATCGGACCGGACCGGGTTCAGCTGAATACCCTGGACCGGCCCGGACCGGTCTCAACAATTCGTGCGGCCACCCGGCAGGAACTTGAACATATTATACATTTCTGGCAACTTGAAAATGTTTCCATAATCGCTGATGTGTCTGAACGCAAGGATCTTCTTGCCTATCGCACGGACACTGAATCTGCCATTTTGGGCACCATTGCCCGGCGTCCGTGTACGTTAAAGGACCTGTCTGAAATTTTAGGATTGCAGATTAATGAAGTAAACAAATATTTGGATGTCCTGGAAGCGGACGGAAAAATAAAAATGGTAAAACAAAAAAGAGGATTTTTTTATCAATTAAAGAATCCGGCGTTGTAACAAGGGGGTGTAAATCGCAACCGTTGGTGAAAGAGGTGTCAGGTGTCAGGTGCCAGCGCCTCTGTTTATCATTCCTGAAACCTGAAACCAAATAGCCATGGCAATCTCAGCAACCGACACTCTTGATTTACACCCGTAACAAGGCCTTTTTCTTTAAATATTGAAAAACCAAAGGGCCTTCGGAAGAAGCCTTTTCCTTGCCTGATGCAACCTTTTGAATAAATGCGATTTTCTCCCTGTCAAAACTTCCTGTCTGCTGTTCGATCAATTTTAAAGAGTTATGAATGATGCTGTAAAGGACCATGGGACCGAATAGAACCTCCCCGCTTTCTTTTTGGCTCAACGCCCCCACAATTTTATGGTGACCGATCCTGAAGGCTTTGGGCGGCGCGCGGTAACCCAGAATTTCGGCAAAAAGGTCAATAGATTCCATAACACCGTCTGCATATTCTCTTTCCAGGGATGCCATGCCGTCCTTTGCGATTTCATCCAGGTCGGATTCATCGCAGGAGAGATCCAAACCATCGATACATTCTTTTTGAATTGTCTGGACTGTTTCCTCTTTTTTACTGATGACCACATCGGTATCTTTTAATATCTTAATAACATTAAACGGATTCATCATCTCCTTAACCGTAGGGGTCTTACGCATGGCCACGTCATAAACGGTCGTATGGTAAATCGCAAGATCATTGTCCAGAACCACAATCCTGGTTTTTTCGGCATCAACATCCTCGATAAAAAGATCGAGATCGCGTTTTTTTCTATAGGTATAGGAAGCCATTTCCAGAAGACGGCGCATGGTTTTCTTATCAACCTTGCGGCCGCTCTCCGGAGGACCGATGGAGGCAATCACCTGCTTTGCCATTTTATCGATGGTTATCTTCTGTAAAAGATTTTCTTTAAAAGACATGATGCCTCCTGTCATTTTTGGAACTTTTACTATTAGGCAAAGGAACTTGCCGATCCCGGCGTGTTAGTAATATTTATCACACCCCTTCATCTAAGTAAACTAGACTTTAAATTATTTGATCATTGCTTGACCATATAACAATATTCATGTATTAATGAATTTTTTAACCGCTACATATAAATAGAAACTATCCTCGGTTTAAAAAAACCATCATTCTTTTCTCTTAATTTTTTGAAACTATAGGTAGTTTAATTTTATGCCTACCGCATGTAACATAAAAAGAGGGTCGCTTGTTTTGTGAAAAAAGGATAAATTATGTCTGAATACGTAAAAATTGAATTTGAAGGAAAAACATATGAATTTCCGATTGTCGTCGGTTCTGAAGGGGAAAAATCCATCGACATATCAAATCTTCGCCAGAAGACAGGTTTGATTACCCTGGATCCGGGATACGCCAATACCGGTAGCTGCATGAGCACCATCACTTTCATGGACGGTGAAAAGGGAATTTTGCGTTATCGCGGCATTCCGGTTGAAGAACTGGCCGAGCATTCGAGTTTTATTGAGACAGCCTATCTATTAATTATCGGGAGGCTTCCCACCAGAGACGAACTCAACCGGACTTCGGTGCTTTTTAATGACAATTCGCTGGTGCATGAGGATATGCAAATTTTTTATCAGAACTTTCCCAGGGCGTCCCACCCCATGGGAA